>Ga0207671_10001123_pt1 | contig 32266 bp, 19 predicted proteins | sample KBSC24metaG_FD_184352 | JGI IMG/M metagenome (GOLD analysis project Ga0207671, IMG submission 184352) | Corn rhizosphere microbial communities from Kellogg Biological Station, Michigan, USA - KBS C2-4 metaG (SPAdes) (version 2) | ecosystem: Host-associated > Plants > Roots > Rhizosphere > Soil...
AGCGCAACTACTAATAACCTGGGTGGAGCGTCAACCGCAAATAATCAAAGTACTTACAGCTATAACTATACTCTTGAAAACGTTTTAACTTACGATCGAACATTTGCGCAGAAACACCATGTGAACTTTACAGGTTTGTACAGTTTACAGGAAAGTCAGTCGCAGTCAAACTCATTTAGCTATAACAATATTTTATCAGATGGTATTCAATATTTTAACCCGCAATATGGATCAAATTTAAATGGATCAGGGTCATACTCTAAATGGGACATTATATCCTACATGGCAAGGGTAAATTATGGTTATGCCAATAAATACCTACTTACCTTAACCATGCGTTCAGATGGATCGTCACGCCTGGCACCAGGTAATAAATATCATGTTTTCCCTTCGGCAGCTGCAGCATGGAATATCACCCAGGAGCCTATACTAAAGGATTCAAAAGTATTAACAAATCTTAAATTGAGGGCGAGTTACGGTACCGTAGGTAATACTGCTATTAACCCATATCAAACATTAGGAGCACTATCGTCAGTAAACTACAATTTTGGTTCTACCAATTTAACCGGTGCCTACCCAACCAGTGTACCTAATCCAAACCTTACATGGGAATATACTTCTACTTTAAACCTAGGGCTTGATTTTGGCTTCTTCGATGGACGAATTACCGGTGCGGTTGATGCCTATCATCAATATACCCGATCACTGTTGTTGCCATTATCGTTACCACCTACCTCGGGTATACCCAATAGCATTTTAACTAATGTTGGGCAAACGCAAAATAAAGGTATCGAGGTGAGCTTAAGCACCATTAATATAGCAGGAAATGGCCGAAATAGTTTTAGCTGGACAACCAATTTTAATATCACCTTCAATCGTGGTAAAGTTACCAAACTGGCAAGCGGTGTCACCCAGGATATTACCAATGGTCTGTTTGTTGGTCAGCCTATTAATGCCATATTTGATTATAAAAAGATCGGTATCTGGCAAAACACCAAAGCCGATACTGCTTTGGCTAAAAGCTTGGGTTTAACCACCACAGGCACGGGTTCCGTTATTGGTACTATTAGGGTTGAGGATGTGAATAAGGATGGAAAAATCAATGCCAGCGATAGGATTATACTTGGATCAGATCAACCCAAATACACCGGTGGTTTTACCAATCGTATTGCTTATAAAGGATTTGATTTTACCATAGTTGGGGTCTACCGGGTTGGGGGCTTAATAACCTCTAAATTATTCCAGAGCGGTAGTTTTATCAATACCTTCCAGGGTAATTACAATAATATTAACGAAGATTACTGGACACCAACCAATCATCAAAATTATTATCCTAAACCAAATTCCGCGTCAACAAATACCCCATATTCATCCTTGCTGAGTTATTTTGACGGCACTTTCTTAAAGGTCCGCAGCCTTACTTTAGGATATTATATGCCCGAGGCTATTACCAAGCGTATAAAGGCCAGATCATTAAGAATATATGCAACGGCGCAAAACCCATTCATACTCTTTTCGCCATACCGGAACGAGTTTCACGGTCTAGACCCTGAAACTGCAGGATCCTTAAACGTTGATACACCGCCAACCAAGTCATTTACATTCGGTATTAATATGACACTTTAAATTAAAATACGATGAAAAGGATATCTTTATATTTATACACCTGTTTGTTTTTAGGTCTTTTAACTACAGCTTGTAAAAAAACGCTGGTAGAAGATCCTAAATCAACGCTTACACCAGCCTTTTTTACCACAACACAAGGTTTTCAGGCAGGTCTCACTGCAGCCTATGCCGGTTTCAGGACTATTTTTGGTCCAGACAGTTATTTTGAAATGGTTGTACCCGGCACTGATGAGTTTATTGCAGGTAATGATGGTAACAACGGTCTGGTAAAATACAACAGTAATTTTAATACATCCGATGGTATTGTTGCCGGTATATGGAAAAATTGCTATACCTACATTAATACCTGTAATGGGTTAATCGGTAATGCACCGTCAGGTCTTGATGCTGCTAGTACAGCAAGTATGATAGGCGAGGCAAAATTTCTGCGGGCCAACTATTATTTTATATTAGTACAATCCTGGGGAGATGTAACCTTAAATAAAACATTTCAGGCCACACCAACAACCTCGGCCACAAAGGCGCCAATGGCTGATGTGTACGCCTTTATTATCCAGGATCTTAAAGATGCCATTGCGGTTCTTCCTGCCAGCCCTTTAACCAGTGGCGTGCTTCCTGGTAAAGCTACAAAAGCAGCGGCCATGCACGCTTTAGCAAAAGTATACTTGGCAAGAGCAGGTTCATCAGCAAAACAAGCCGACGATTATAAAAATGCCTATACTATAGCGCTTGACCTGATCAATAATGTTGCTCCTGCAGGCGGCTTAAAATTGCAACAGGATTTTGCAAGTGTATATGCCGAAGGCAATGAGGCAAACAGCGAGGTATTGTGGACGGTACAGCATACCCCCACATTGGCGTATAATGGGTCGCCTACCCAAAACAATAGTGGTCCTGATAATTTACTGTGCCACTTATTTGCTCCAAAATATGAAGTGCAGCCGGGTATGCAGCGCAGTACACTTTACGGCCGCCCTTATATACGCGTAGTACCTACCCATTGGCTTACCGACACGATATTTAAGGAAAGGGTAAATGATAAACGCTATAACAAAACGTTTCAGACAACCTGGTTATGCAATAATGCTGCGTCGGTCCCTAACTGGCCAAACCCGCTGCCGGCTGGTGCCCCGGCCGGAGCCCAGCCAGGTGCGCCTAAGTTTACTGTGGGGGATACCGCTATATGGATGCCAGGTTACGAAATGACAGCTGCCCAGATTGCCAAATACCGTTACCAGGTTATTCCGCCAAGCAAATATAGCATCGCGTTATCTCCGGCCATGTTCAAGTATTTTGATACTAAACGGCCAGATCAAAACTCGCCATCAAGCAGGCCTATCATTATATATCGTTTGGCAGAAACCTATTTGATCGCAGCAGAGGCTTTGGTGATGGATGGCCGGGCGGCAGATGCGGTACAATATGTAAATGCAGTACGAGAAAGAGCTGCTTATCCATCAGCTAACCCGTTAGTAATGGATGTTACCGCCGATATGCTTACGCTGGATTTTATCCTGGATGAGCGTTCGCGGGAGTTATGTGGCGAAATGATGCGCTGGACGGATTTAGTGCGTACCGGCAAACTTTTGGAACGGGTAAAGCTGCATAATACCGATGGAAAGAATAATATCAAGCCGTTCCAGGTATTGCGTCCCATTCCCCAGGCACAGATCGATGCAACAATAACCGGTACACCTTATCCTCAAAATCCTGGCTGGTAAACCAGGATTTTAAGGATGTAAATTGTAAATAAAACCTATGAATAATAGTATGAAAAGTAAACTGTTCAGATTAATGATTGCACTTGCCGCGTTTGCTGTAAGTATAACGCTGTATGCTTTGAAACCTGTAGGAGATGTAATACCCGATGCCGATAATGCTGGTTTAAAGCTGCCCGATGGCTTTGGTGCCTTAAAAGTAGCTGAAACAGGTGCCAAAGCAAGGCACCTGGTAGTTACACCGCAGGGAGATATTTACGTAAAACTGGCCAGACCTAATAAAGAAGGCAAATCCATTTTAGTATTGCATGAAGCCCCAAATGGCAAAGCCGAGCTTAAATCGAGCTTTGGTAATTATGGTGGTACCGAGGTGGCGCTGAAAAATGGGTATCTATATGCATCCTCAAATACGGAAGTATTCAAATATAAGGTAAACGATAAAAATGAAGTGATCAACCCGGATCAGCCCGAGAAAATCGTTACCGGTTTAAAGGCGGGTCGTCAACATGAAACAAAATCATTCGCGTTGGATAACGATGGCAATATTTATGTGAATATAGGTGCCTGGTTTAATGCCTGCCAGGAAAAAGATAGGGGTTTGCATTCACCAGGTATACCAGGTTGCCCGATCTTGGATTCGATGGGCGGCGTATGGCAGTTCAGAACCGATAAGTTAAATCAAAGCTATGGTGAGGGTGTACGCTATGCAACCGGGTTGCGGAATATGGTAGGTATGGACTGGAATCAGCAGGATAACCAACTTTTTGTAATGCAACATGGACGTGATAACCTGAACAGTTCATGGCCAGAGCTTTATACCACCAAGCAATCTGCAGAGTTACCCGCGGAGTGTTTATATGCCCTTAAAAAAGGTGATAATGCAGGTTGGCCATTTATGTACTATGACCAGATACAGCATAAAAAGATCCAGGCCCCCGAATATGGTGGTGATGGAAAAAAAGAAGCAGATGCCAAATATATCGACCCAGCTATGGCCTATCCTGGTCACATGGCACCTAACGGTTTACTTTTTTATACCGGTAATCAATTCCCTGCAAAATATAAGAACGGGGCCTTTATAGCTTTCCACGGCTCATGGAACCGCGCACCTGAGCCGCAGGCAGGATATTTCGTGGTTTTTCAACCATTTAAAAACGGGAAACCGGATGGCAATTGGGAAGTATTCGCCGATGGCTTTTCAGGCTCACCAGAAAAAACCGCGGCCGGTCGTGCAGATCATCGTCCATGTGGCCTAGCTCAAGGTGCCGATGGCTCCTTATATGTTACCGACGATTCAAAGGGAACCATTTATCGCATTATTTACACTAAAAAATAATGGCCCGAATGAAAAAATATATTCTGATCATCGGTTGCATTTTTAGTTGTGTTCCATTAATAGCCCAGGTTAAAACCAAGGTTAAATCCCGGCCTGTTGCAGGTTTATCTGCGGTAAGCGGTAAAGGCATTTATGAAAAATACTGTTTAACCTGTCATCAGGCTGATGGCGGTGGCGTGCCAAATATGAATCCGCCTCTGACCAAAATATCCTATGTGCTTGGCGACAAAACGCGCCTCATTAAAGTAGTCCTTAACGGATTTTCGGAAAGTGTTGATATCGATGGCGAATCATACTCCAATGTGATGCCATCACATGATTTTTTGAAAGATCAGGAAATCGCTGCTGTGTTAACCTATGTCAGGAAAAACTTTACCAATAAAGCGGGGCCAATTACTACGGCACAGGTAAAGGCGGTAAGAACTACCAACAAAAAAAAATATAATTAAACAGATACCTAACCAGCTAAATAATAAAATATGAAACGATTTTTATGCCCCTTGCTGATCCTTTGCTCAACCACTGTATTTGGGCAAAACAGCAATACCGAACAGGTAATTCGAAAGGTTGCGGATAATGTTATTCAAAATACCTCTTTTAAATTCATCAACACCAACACCAAAGAAAAATACGATTCAACTAAAGGTCTGGCTTCATCGCCAGATGTTAAAGCTGATAGTAAGTACAATAAATGGATGTACGTAAATGGCGTATTAGCCATTGGCATGGTACAAATGGCAGATGTGCTTGGCGACAAAAAGTATTCGGATTATTCGCAGCGCAACTTCGCCTTTATTTTTGATAACCTGAGCTATTTCGAGGCTCTTCGCAAAGCTAAAGCACCAAAGGTTGAATATGGTGCAGTGTTCAGTATTAATAATCTGGATGCCTGCGGTGCCATGTCAGCCGGGTTATTTGATGTAGATGCCCTGGCCAACCGGAAAGATTACAAAGCCTATTTGAGCAGATCGGCAGATTATATCTTAAACAAACAATTGCGCTTATCTGATGGTACACTTTCGCGCCCAAACCCTCGCAACATGACCCTTTGGGCCGATGATATGTTTATGAGTATACCTTTTCTGGCGCGTATGGGCAAACAAACCGGCGACAGTAAATATTTTGATGACGCGATAAAACAGGTAGAGAATTTTAACAAATATCTGTATGATCCTTACACGGGTTTGTTCTTTCATAATTATTACTCTGATGACCAAACAAATGGTGTCGGCCACTGGGGGCGCAGCAATGGCTGGATAGCCATGGCAACGGTTGAACTGTTAAATAACTTACCAGCCAATCATCCAAAACGCTCGGAAATAATCAAATTATTGCTAAGACAAATAGTTGGCTACGCTCGCTACCAGGATCAGACCGGCCTATGGCACCAGTTATTGGATAAACCAGACTCTTATTTGGAAACATCAGTTACAGCCATGTATACTTATGCTGTGGCCCGTGCAGTGAACCAGGGTTGGATCAATGAAAAATATATAGCCATAGCCCAGGAAGGATGGAAAGGTTTATTGACTAAAATTACAGCCGATGGCCAGTTACAAGATGTATGTATCGGCACCAACATGGATACGGATATTAAATTTTACTATACCCGTCCAACGGAATTAAATGACACCCACGGTATTGGTGCCCTTTTATTGGCCGGAACCGAAATGCTAAAAGCGGAAAGGAAAAAATAAGTATGCACAGATCAGTAAGGTTCCTGTTGCTTGTGGTATTTATGGCAGCAGGTAGGTTAAGCTTGTTTGCCGCCGATGTAGATATCACTGCCTATGGAGCTGTAGGTAACGGTACCACATTAAATACGGATGCTATTCAAAAAGCGATAGATGCCTGTTATAACAGTGGTGGTGGTAAAGTAATCATCCCTTCAGGGACATTTCTGACCGGAACCATAGCGCTAAATGATAATATCACCCTGGAACTAAAAAAAGGTGCGGTTTTACTCGGCAGTACTGATGTTAATGATTATAAAAACCTGGATCCCTTTGTAGATGGCCTGGGCATTAGTGTAGGTTGGGCCTTGGTGGTAGCAGTTGATAAAAAGAATGTGGGTATTGAAGGCGAGGGTATTATTGACGGACAAGGCTCAAAGTTAAAAGCGCAGCAAATATTAACCGATACCCGGCCAGAATCACAACGCTGGGGAAGGCGTCCCTTCTTATTGCGTGTGGTTCGGTGCCAAAACGTTTCGGTAACTGGTGTTACATTGAATTATTCTGCCGCCTGGACATCTCATTACTTTCAATGTAAACAGGTGAATATCAAAAACGTAAAGATCGTAAGCAGGGGAGTAGCGCATAATGACGGCATGGATATAGATGGCTGTCAGGACGTAACTATTAAAGATTGCGACGTGGTGAGCGGAGATGACGCTTTGTGTTTTAAAACAACATCGAGCAAAATGGCCTGTAAGGATATCGTTATATCCGGCTTGCGGCTAAAAAGTGGTCAGGGTGCTATTAAGATCGGCACAGAATCTATGGCCCCGTTTGAAAATATCATCATCTCTCAATGTTATATTTATGACACCACCAACGGCGGTATCAAGCTGCTATCGGTTGATGGTGCACGTATCAATAACATCAATATCAGCGATATTACTATGGTCGAGGTAAAAACGCCTATACTTATCCGCTTAGGTGCAAGGTTAAGCGTATTCCGCAAAGATCAGGATACACAGCAAGCCATAGGGGCATTGGAAAATGTAACCATCAGAAACGTAAAAGCCAAAGCGGACGATAACGCGCAACTGATGCCGCCGTCGGGTATTTTGATCACCGGCATCCCTGATCATCCCATCAAAAACTTAGTCCTTGAGAATATCGAGATTAACCTGGCTGGCGGCGGAACAAATGAAAATGCCCGGCAGATAGTACCCGAGGCCATTGATAAATATCCGGAAGTAAAAACCTTTGGCCCGCTGGTACCGGCTTATGGCATTTGGGCCAGGCACGTTGATGGCCTGAAGCTAAAAAATGTAAAATTTACCTTAAGTCATAATGATCTTCGGCCCGCCTTTATTTGTGAGGATGGTGAAAATATTGAATTGAACTCGTGGGTAATTCCTGAAACTACGAGTGCGCAAGCTATTATCAGATTGGAGAATGTAGCTGGAGCTCGTATAAACAATAATACCGGAAGCGGTTCAGCTAATGTATTTGTACGAGTGGAAGGCAATGCAAGCCGCGATATACATGTTTTGGAAAACAAACTATCCGGGATATCAAAAGAAGTGGAACTGTCTGCTGATGTGAAAGCTAATGCAGCTATTTCGGATCACGATTAATAAATAATTAATGTGCCTAATATGAAGGTAAATACATACAAAATACTTTTAGGTTTCTTGAGCTTGCTGCTCCCTGCTTTAGTTTATGCCCAGCAGAACGCTTTGCCTGAGCAAGTAGATCGTTGGGCTATTCAGTCTGATGGTAGTATTAAATGGGCGGTCAACGGTCGACTTCCGCATACCGATCACATAGAAATGTCGGGCGAAAAAGTGTCTGTTTGGGTACTGTATGGCATTGATAGCGCAGGCCGGTCGTCCATTTCACGTACAGTGGTTTTTCCCACATTCAGGATGCTGCCCGATGGTACCCGGACTCATATTGATTATACTTTTCAGGACAACGAGTTGCCCCGTTTTTTGATCAACAACCGTCAGCTGAAAACCGATCTAGCCAGTGGTAAAAAATCAGGTGATCTCACCTATAATATCAAAAGCATCAGTCATAAAGGTATTATGCGGATAGCTGCCACTTCTGGCAACCCGGCGCTGGTAAAAATCGACCGAAGCATCTTCCCATCTATAGATAAACCAATGGTGATTGAAAAATTTGTGTTTACCAACGTAACTGATAAACCGGTTAACATTACTATGGAATACATGCGGCGCGAGGAAAGAACCGACAGCGCTAAAAGCAAGGAGAGACCGCATACGGTGATCATGGGTACGATTGATCATGGCAGTAGAATGGTGCAGCCCAGCGCAAGTGTATCGTTCTCAGTTTATTATCTGGCAACGGATTTTCCAAACCAGCCAATTAAAATTGATCCTGACGCAGAGGAGAAGGCTCGTGAAAAGCGGATAAATACCATTTTAGCCCCTTTGCAATTACAAACACCGGATACTTTGCTGAATACTGCATTTGCATTTGCCAAAATTCGTGGAACCGAAAGTATTTATAAAACCAAGGTGGGCTATCTGCATGGCCCCGGTGGTTTGGCTTATTATGCGGCCATATGGGCTAATGATCAGGCCGAATACATCAGTCCTTTCTTCGCGTTCTCAGGTGATAGTATTGGCAACCTTTCGGCCATGAACTGTTACCGTTTGTTTGCTAAATATATGAACCCGGATTACAAGCCTATTCCAAGCTCAATAGTAGCCGAAGGCGATGCGGTATGGAAAGGGGCAGGTGACCGCGGTGACCAGGCCATGATCGCTTATGGTGCTTCGCGATACGCATTGGCTTACGGCCAGCCCGACTCGGCTAAAAAACTATGGCCACTTATTACCTGGTGCCTGGAATATAGTCATCGGAAATTGAACGATCAAGGCGTGGTTAATTCAGATCACGATGAGTTGGAGGGGCGTTTCCCGGCTGGTAAGGCCAATCTGTCAACCAATAGTTTATATTACGATGCGCTGATATCCGCTAATTATCTCGGCAGGCGGCTACATCAACCCAAAACGCAAACCGATGGATATCTGAAACAGGCGGCTGAATTAAAAGACAATATCGAAAAATATTTTGGTGCAAACATAGATGGCTTCGACACTTATAGATACTATGAAACCAATGATGTGCTACGTGCCTGGATCTGCCTGCCGCTTACTATGGGCATTTTTGATCGCAGTGAAGGGACTATCAACGCCCTGTTTTCGCCAAAATTATGGACGGCTGATGGCTTAGCCACACAGGCTGGTAAAGAAACTTTCTGGGATCGCTCCACCTTGTACGCGCTTCGTGGCGTACTGCAAGCTGGAAAAACCGAAAAGGCTATGGATTATTTGCGTCATTACTCACGCAGGCGGCTTCTGGGTGAGCATGTGCCTTACCCGGTGGAAGCTTATCCCGAAGGAAATCAAAGGCATTTGTCGGCCGAAAGTGGTCTCTATTGCCGTATTTATACCGAGGGCTTGTTTGGAATGCGGCCAACTGGTTTTACCACTTTTAATTGTACGCCACGGTTGCCAAAGGGATGGAACGAAATGACCTTAAATAATATTCATTCATTTGGCCGTGTGTTCAACCTTAAAGTATCAAGACAAAATAACCAAAAGCTCCTGATCGTGATTACAGAGGACAGTAAAACAATAAAATACAAAATAAATGCTGGCGGTACACAAGCTGTACAATTATAAAAACCAATAAAACAAAGCGATGAGCACATTTTTTAAATATATGATGACTGTTGTAATGGCCACTATAGTCCAGGATACTTTTGCGCAAACCCATCAACTGGAAAAACTATGGGAAACCGATACCGTGGTAAGGGTTCCGGAATCGGTTTTGCCCGATCTTAAAAAAGGTATCCTGTATGTATCCGAGATTGATGGAAATCCCAATGCAGTTGATGGCAAAGGTGGCGTGGCTAAAATTGGGTTGGATGGTAAGATCATCGACCTGGATTTTACTACAGGTTTAAACGCGCCAAAAGGTTTGGGAAGATTTGGTAATGAGTTATATGCAGCTGATTTATCCGAAGTGGTGATCATTGATATTAATACCGGTAAGGTGAAAAACAAAATAGCCATTGACAGTGCTAAAGCCCTTAATGATATTACGGTGGATGACAAAGGAATAGTTTATGTATCTGATAGTAAAACCAAAAAGATTCACCGGATTGAAAAAGGAAAAGTAAGCACCTTTTTAACAAACATAGGCGGGGTGAATGGACTTAAAGCAGTTGGCAATGATCTTTATATCCTCGGCGGGCAGAAATTTATGAAATCCGATAGTAAAGGAAATTTAACAGCCATCACGACGCTTAGTTGTGGGGGAGATGGTGTTGAACCTGTAGGAAACGGCGATTTTTTGATCACCTGCTGGTCGGGCCATATATTTTATGTAACAGCCGATGGTAAAATTGAAACTTTGCTGGATATACAGGAAAAAAAGGTAAATACTGCCGATCTTGCATATGATCCTGTGAAACGTATTTTATATGTACCTACATTCTGGGGCAAAAAAGTGATGGCTTACAAACTAATAACTACCAAATAATATGGGTGGCACTAAAATTTATTCTCTTAAAAATGTACTGGTTTTGATGTGTTTGGCAAGTACAGGTTTCGCATCCGCACAAACACATCGCGATGATGCTAATTTAAAATTGTGGTACACTAAACCCGCTGCCGCCTGGGAAGAAGCTTTGCCATTAGGTAATGCTACTACTGGGGCTATGATATTTGGTGGAGTTAATCATGAGCGTTATCAATTGAATGACCATAACCTGTGGTCGGGTTTTCCAGAATCGGGTAACAACCTGCAAGGGCCAGAATATCTACCTCAGGTACGCAAAGCCATATTTGATAATGATTTTGATAAAGCGGCCGACCTCTGGAAAAAGCATTTGCAGGGTCCGTATACCGCCCGATACCTGCCTCTGGGTGATCTGTTGCTGAATTTTAGCATGAAGGACAGCACTCATTATTACCGTGATCTGAACTTAAACAACGCGGTTTCAACTGTAAAATATGAGGCTGACGGTGTACACTATACTCGTGAAACATTTATCAGTTACCCGGATAAGGTAATGATAATACGCATTACTGCTGACAAAAAAGATGCTATTAATTTTACAGCCAATCTGCAAAGCAAACTGCATTTTTCTGTAGCGAACGATGGCAACAGTAAACTCATATTAAAAGGCAAGGCCCCGAGTTATGTAGCCAACCGTGATTACGAACCACGGCAGGTAATTTATGATGAACCCAAAGCAGAGGGAATGAATTACGAGATCAACCTCCAAATTAAAAATAATGGTGGACGGGTAACTGCTATTAATAATACTTTACAGGTTAGTGGAGCTAATCAGGTGCTTATTTATTTAACTGAAGCCACTAGCTTTAATGGTTTTAACAAATCCCCTGGCCTGCAAGGCAAGGATCCTGCAGTTGAAGCTAATGCCAGGATGCTTACTGCATCGCAAAAAACATACGACGAACTTAAACAACGGCACATTACCGATTATCAACACCTGTTTAAACGCGTTGATCTCAATTTAGGTGTTGATGCAGGGATGGTAGAAAAACCTACAGACCAAAGGCTCCGGAATTTCAGTGTAGCCAATCCGGATAAGCAACTGCAGACTCTGTACTACCAGTTTGGACGTTATTTGCTCATTGCCAGCTCCAGACCAGGCAGCGCTCCCGCTAACCTACAGGGTATCTGGAATGATCAGGTATCACCGCCATGGGGCAGTAATTATACAACCAACATTAATACCGAAATGAATTACTGGCTGGCAGAAAATACCAACCTTTCTGAATGCCATCAACCTTTATTTGATTTTTTGAAAGAACTTACCGTAAATGGAGCCATTACAGCTAAAGAAACCTACAATATTAAGGAAGGTTGGGTGCAGCACCATAACAGCGATATATGGGCCAAAACGTCAACAGTGGGCGGTTATGACCATGATCCTAAAAGCTCGGTGCGATGGTCGGCCTGGCCAATGGGCGGTGCCTGGATGAGCCTTCACCTGTATGATCATTACCTATTCACTGGTGATAAAGCCTTTTTAAGTAAAACGGCTTATCCCATTATGAAAGGTGCTGCACAGTTTATGCTGCACTGGCTCGTTATCGATCCTAAAACAGGTTACCTGGTAACCAATCCATCCACATCGCCAGAAAATACGATCAAAATTAACAGGAAAGAATACCTGATGAGCATGGCCTCCACCATGGATATGTCAATTATTCGTGAGCTGTTTCAGAACTGTATCAGCAGTGCGCAGGCATTGGGTACGGATAAGGTTTTTGCAGCACAGGTAAAAGCCGCTTATGACAAACTGTATCCTTTTCATATTGGTAAACACGGGCAGTTGCAGGAGTGGTTTCAGGATTGGGACGACCCAGCAGATACTCACAGGCATATATCACACCTGTTTAGCCTGTTCCCCGGGAGGCAGATTTCGGTATTTAATACTCCGCAATTGGCCGCGGCCGCCAAACAATCCATGATATACAGGGGAGACGTAAGTACTGGCTGGTCTATGGCCTGGAAAGTGAACTGGTGGTCGCGTATGCACGATGGTAACCATGCATACAAAATATTAGGGGCCGCTTTTAACTATATGGATCCGATGCAAAAAAAGGAACAGATGAGCGGCGGTGGTACCTATCCTAATTTGTTCGACGCTCACCCGCCTTTTCAGATCGACGGAAATTTTGGTGGAACGGCCGGCATGACCGAAATGCTGCTGCAAAGTCAAAACGGCGAAATAGAATTGTTGCCGGCTCTTCCAGATGCCTGGGCCGATGGCACAATCAAAGGTATCAAAGCCCGTGGCAATTTTGAGGTAGCTATCGAATGGAAAAAAGGGAAACTGGCGAAGGCTCTGATCAAATCAAATCTGGGAGGTAATTGCAGGCTGCGTACACCTATACCCGTAAAAGTGGTACAGGCAAATAGTAAAACCGTTGCCGGCTCTAATAAGAACACTTTAAACATGCCACCTGTAGTACCTGCCTACCAAAAAGCAGTCGATGCTAAACTGACCGATATCAATTTTAATAAGGGCTATGTTATTGACTTCGCCACAGAAAAAGGTAAAACCTATACCATTATACCGCAATAAATACCATGAAAAAATTTAAATATATATTGCTCAGCTGTTTGCTTTTGGGGTTTGCAGAACTGCTTAAAGCTCAATCTATCAGCTGGACGGAAGTGGAGCCTGGGATATGGAAAGGTGTAATAGGCAAACCCGAAGAATTTGATCTGTTGAAGGCCGCAGGTGTACAACCATACCATGCCGGTCTGCAGCAAATGCCCAAAGCAGGCTTTCCGTTGGCAAAGGACGAAATTACCGGACGTGTTCAGGACGGCAAAACGTATCTGCGGTTTCCGCTCGAGAAAAAAGAACAACTGTTTGGTTTCGGTTTAAATTTTCAGACCGTATTTCAGCGCGGCAAGGTGCTTACGCTGCATGTAGATAATTATGCAGGTAAGGATAATGGCCGAACTCACGCACCTACACCTTTCTACGTGTCATCCAATGGGTATGGTGTATTCATCAATTCGGCCAGGTATGTCAATGTGTATGCCGGTACTGCTGTAAGGCGCGACAGTAAAATAGCGCCCGACGTAAAGGATAGAAATTTGGATAAAACCTGGAGTTCGCACCCATATTCGGATGGTGTAGAAATGCTGGTGCCCGCAGCAGGGGTAGAGATCTATGTGTTTGCCGGCCCTACCACATTGGATGCTGTACGGCGTTATAATTTATTAAATGGAGGTGGTTGCCTGCCGCCACGTTGGGGGCTGGGCTTTACCCAGCGCATGCAGCGATTAACCGATGCGCAAGGCGTTGTTGCCGAAGCTCAGGCTTTTGAGGAAAAAGGTTATCCGTTGGATTTTATCGGGCTTGAACCCGGCTGGCAAAGCAAATCATACCCCTGTACTTTTGAGTGGGATAAAGCTCGTTTCCCTGATCCGAAAGTGCTGGTGCAGGATATGCTGAAAAAGAATATCAGGCTCAACTTATGGACAAACCCATATGTGTCGCCAGAAGCCCCTGCTTATAAAAGTATTTTGCCTTATAGCGGCTCACATACTGTTTGGAACGGCATTGTACCTGATATCAGCATGCCTGAGGCCCGGAAGATATTTTTTGGTGAACTGGAAAAGGGCAAGATTGATATTGGTATTAGCGGGTATAAAATGGATGAGGTTGATGGAGGCGACAATTACCTGTGGCCAGATGTCGCTATTTTTCCCTCAGGGCATGATGCCGAACAAATGCGCCAGACCTACGGACTGATGATGCAACGCTATACCAGTGAGATTTACCACGAACATAACCAGCGTACCTTTGGCCTGGTTAGGGCATCTAACGGAGGTGGAGCATCATTCCCCTATGTGATTTATAACGATTATTATGATCACCGCGACTTTATAACGGCACTGGTGAACAGTGGGTTTGCCGGGGTACTGTGGACGCCCGAAGTGCGCTCATCTAAAACGGCGGAAGAATGGTTGCGTAGGTTTCAATCGAACGTATTTTCGCCCATGGCCATGATCAATGCCTGGGCCAGTGGTACCAAGCCATGGTCGTTTGCTGAGGTTGCTGAACAGGTAAAAGCAATGGCCAGCCTGCGTATGCAGATGATGCCTTATTGGTATAGCGAGTTTGCCAAATATCATTTTGAAGGTATTCCGCCATTCAGAGCTATGTACCTGGAAAAGGGTTTTAGCAATACTGAAGTCAAAAGCGAGAACAAAAAACTAAATCTGGAAGAAAACCCGTACGAGGAGGCTATAACTAAAGAAGTAAGGGATCAGTATATGGCAGGTGAGTATTTATTGGTAGCTCCCATGTTTGCCGGACAAACCAGTCGCAAAGTGATATTGCCTAAAGGGAAATGGTATGATTTTTACACCGGGAAATACGCCGGTAATGGCGAAGTGATCAATGTAACACCTGGAATGGACAAGATTCCGGTGTATGTAAAGGATGGCGGTATAATACCTATGATGCCGGTAATGCTGCATGCACCCAAAGCAGGACAGAGGGTTGATATTGAGGTTAAATATTACGGTGAACAGCCTGGTACTTATGTTTTGTATGATGACGATGGCGAAACATATGATTATGAAAAAGGCAATTATACCTTTCGCAAGATCATGGTAAGTAAGGTAAATGGAAAAATAAAAGGTACTATTACCCTCGCGCCTAAAGGCAAACCTGATAATGTAGGTAAGGTAACCTTTAAAGCAATGACAGAGCTTTAAAGTATATTCTCCTGGCACCAGCAGTTTTAACAAACTATATAATGTTCAAGCCATCGGATTTATCCGATGGCTTTTTTACTGGTAGAACGACATGGAGATGGATTTAAAAAATATAAATAGTTGACAAAGTCTACTATTTATATCTATTTTTGCTTTAGAAAATAGAGTTATTAGAAATGCAGGGAAATCAAATAGTCGTTCAGCAGGTTAGGGCATTTAACCGCTTTTATACAGATATGATAGGTTTGTTGGATAAACACCTGCTACATAGTGAATACTCTTTGGCCGAGGCCCGTATCATTTATGAGGTCTACATAGGTAAAAGTGTGCAGGCATCTCATATTATGACTGTAATGCACATTGATAAAAGTTACTTGAGCCGATTGCTTAAGAAGCTCGAAAAGAACCTGTTAATCATGAAGAAACCTGCAGCCCATGATGCAAGGGCTATACAAATCTCCCTTACCGAAAAGGGCTTGATTGAATTTGAGATACTGAATAAGGCATCTGACCGACAAATTGTTGGGTTGATTAAAAATTTAGATGCAGGCAAGCAGCAAGAGTTGGTTTTGCATATGCAATCCATCCTGAATATTTTACAAAATAACAATATAAAATCGGATGATCAGGGCTATTAATATTGATGATATTCGTTTTAGAAATGAATTGTTACCAGGCGATTTAGGCTATATTGCTTATATACATGGGCAATTATATGCCAAAGAGTGTGGCTACGGCTTAAGCTTTGAAGGTTACGTATTGGAAGGCCTGCTTGAGTTTGCCCGGCAATATAATCCGGCAAAAGACAGGGTTTGGGTCTGTGAATATGAGGATCAGATGATTGGCTTTTTGATTGGTGTGCATCGACATCGAGGTAATGCTGTGCAGTTACGCTATTTTATATTTTTACCCGAGTATCGAGGAGTGGGTTTGGGAAAACGATTAATGGATAGCTTTATGGCTTATATGAAAGAGAAGGGTTTTAAAAAAGCTTATTTATGGACAACCAACGAACAACATGCTGCTACATCCCTATACATTAAATATGGGTTTAAATTAACCGAAGAAAAAATGTCTGAAGCCTTTGATAAACTTTTAACTGAACTTAGGTATGACCTGATAATTGATTAGGAGATCCAAGATCGGATACCTTGTTCAATAAAAATGCAATCGATTGTATTTTTATTGAAATTTCTTTCATATTTGTTTAAAGTTATTTCTTTAATTACCAATAGTACTCCTGTTTACCTGCCTTAATGTGTAATCTAATGTTTATGAGAGTTTTTTTTAACTATAGTTTAATCGTTTTTTTAATTAGCTTTTGGCTATTTCAACAAGCGGCAAACGCTAATGTCCGCTTACCTAAATTGGTAAGTAATGGTATGGTATTGCAACGAGATAAAAAACTTAAGATATGGGGCTGGGCAACACCTGGTGAACAGGTTAAAATTAGGTTCAATAATAAAGTAATCAAGGCAGTAACGGATAAAAACGGGGATTGGTTAATGTTATTTCCCGCTATGAAAGCAGGTGGACCCTACACTATGGATATAGCAGCAAATAACCACCTGGTAGTTCAGGATATCTTAATTGGCGATGTTTGGTTTTGCTCCGGACAATCAAATATGGTATTACCTATGGAGCGTGTTAAAGAAAAATACCCTGAAGAAATGGCCAACGCCAATTACCCTCAGATAAGAAACTTTTTTATCCCTACCGTTGCTGACGTTACGACATTGCACAAGGATCTTCCTGCTGGAAAATGGCTGGTTGCCAATCCTGTAAATGTATTGAGCTTTGGTGCCGCTGCTTACTTTTTTGCCAAGCAAATTTACCTCAAATATCATATCCCAATAGGTCTGATAAACTCAAGCGTAGGAGGGACTCCGATTGAAGCCTGGATGAGTGAGGATGGACTTAAACAATTTCCATCATATCAAAACCGTATCAATCAATTGAAAGATACCTCTTATGTTAATAAATTAATTGATAAAGCCAGGGTTGCAGCTAAAAAACAACAACCAGTTAATGAGGATAAAGGCTTATCAGGTTCTCAAAAATGGTACGATACTACTTATATTCCGGAGGGATGGCATAAATTCTGGCTCCCAGGATATTGGGCAGATCAGGGTATCAAGGGGTTAAATGGCATAGTTTGGTTCCATAAAGAAATTAATATTCCAGCAACTCTGGTTGGCAAGCCTTCAAAGCTTTTTCTGGGGCGCATTGTCGATGCCGACCAAACTTATGTAAATGGCGTACTTGTGGGAGGGATTACATATCAGTATCCTCCGCGAAGATATCCTTTACCGCAGGGTATTCTGAAGCCCGGGAGAAATATTATTACAGTTAAAGTTACCAATACAGCAGGGAAGGGGGGCTTTGTACCTGACAAGTTTTATTGTCTGGAAATAGGTGATCAGAAAATAGATCTTCGGGGTGATTGGGAATATAAAGTGGGGCAAGTATTTGAACCAGAGATAATTGATTCGGGTAGCAGCTTTTCCGCGCAAAATGAACCTGCCGGGCTATATAATGCTATGGTTGTCCCTGTAATTAATTATTCGATAAAAGGAATTTTATGGTATCAGGGTGAAGCAAATACATCTCAACCCAAAGTATATGAGGAGCTGTTACCTGCTCTTATAACCGATTGGCGCTATAAATGGAAGCAAGGTGACTTGCCTTTTATATATGCGCAACTGCCTAATTTTATGGAGACGCAATATTCACCCTCTGAAAGTCATTGGGCCGAACTGCGTGAAGCACAGTTAAGAACACTCCGTATATCCAATACAGGTATGGCCGTAACTATTGATGCCGGTGAATGGAATGATATTCATCCTTTAAATAAAAAGGATGTAGGTGATCGTCTGGCTCTCGCAGCTGAAAAAGTTGCCTATCATGATCAAGACATTGTATCATCAGGGCCTCTTTATCAATCATTTAGGATTGATAGTGATAAGGTCATTATATCCTTCAGTAATACCGGAAGCGGTTTGGCCGTAAAAAATGGTAGTGAACTCCAATATTTTGCCATAGCTGGAAAAGACAAAAAGTATGTATGGGCACATACGAGTATAAAGGGGAATAAAGTAATTGTTTGGAGTGATAAGGTACCAAATCCTTTATACGTACGCTACGCCTGGGCCGATAATCCGGAGGCCGCAAATTTATATAATAAGGAGGGGCTGCCCGCCTCGCCATTTACTACAGACAACGAGTAGTTAATTGTAGATTCAATAAAGTTGATACTTCGATTGCACTAATATTGTCTCAATAAGCATAATTGCAAGTCTTAATAATTTATCAAAAATATTCCAGGTATAAATAAGTGTAACTACCTAACTGCATAGCCAACAAGTTCTTATAATCAGCTATTATATTAGCTCTATTTAATGCTTGTATCCATATAAAACCTCGTATTTGCCTGCTTTTTATCATTGGCATTTTTTCAAGTAATTATCTTATTGCTATAAATATTATTAAAAAAACAATCGATTGTTTATGGTTTTATTTAAACAAAAGGTGAAAGAAAGAAATATCAATAAATCTTACTTTATTTGTGCAATCGATTGTATTTTATGATAATTTTACGATAACCAAATTATAATACTTAACCAATTAATGGATGGGCTAACAGCCTGCTTCTGTTTAATCGGGTGAATCCATATTAAAATTAAAAGCTATGAGAAAAAATTACTTAAAAGATCAGTTGTAAAAACAGAGGTTGGTCTCAGCCAGAAGGTCAGACCATTTTTGGAGTCAATTCAAGATATCCCACAAGTATAAGCCCTTAACCCAAACTATAAATTATGAAAAAACAAATACTGAAAATCAGCCGGAAATCTTTGCTCATGCTATTAAGTATGAGTTTAATCTCTCTGGCACTTTTTGCGCAATCCAGAAAAATTGATGGCTCAGTACTGGATGAGAAAGGAAACCCGCTCATAGGTGCAGCTGTTAAGCTTAAATCGGGTAAGATCGCAACATTAACGGATATTAATGGCAAATTCTCTATCAATGTTTCTGGTAATGAAACAGCTTTACTGGTAACCTATATAGGTTATACAGAGCAGACGGTTCCCTTAACTGGTCAAAACTCCAATTTGCAGATCAAGCTAACTCCAAGTAGCCACAGTTTAAATGATGTGATCGTTATTGGATATGGCACCGCCCGTAAAAAGGACGTAACAGGGTCAATTGTGTCGGTAAGTGGTAACACGCTGCGTGAAGTACCTGTGGCCAATATACAGCAGGCCTTACAAGGGCGGGCCGCAGGTGTGGAAGTGCAGGCCGTAGGAACCAGGCCTGGAGCTGATGCCCAGATCAGGATTAGGGGAGAGCGGTCTATACAGGCTGGTAACGATCCTTTGTTTGTTTTAGATGGAATACCTTATAGCGGTACCTTAAACGACATTAATCCTGATGACATCGCTTCAGTTGATATATTAAAAGATGCGTCTGCAACCGCTATTTATGGTTCAAGAGGTGCGAATGGTGTAATACTGATAACCACTAAAAGGGGGGCAGCAGGTGATACCAAAGTCACTTTCAGTGACTACTATGGCATCAGTAGTGTTACATCTAAGTATAAAGTATATAATGCCGACCAATATAGAGCATTACGTGATATTTCTGTATTTAACCAGGGTTATACTGCTGATGAGTTAGCAGGAATTGCCAGTGGAAGAAATACCGATTGGCAAGACCTGGTATATAAAAACGGTTACATTACCGACCACAATCTTACTATTTCAGGTGGAAGCGATAAAAGCCAGTTTTCCGCTGGCGGGGGCTATTTTAAACAAACCACCGTTTTACCTGGTCAGGATTTTACACGCGGTACATTAAAAGCCACTGCTGATTTTAATGTAAGCAGTCGTGTTAAGGCCGGTTTTAATAATCTGCTTAATTACAGTATCACACACGGTTCTCAATTCCCTGCAAATGTTTTTCCTTTAATTACTTTAAGTCCTTTGTCTTCCCCATATAATGCCGACGGGTCAATAAATATTAAGCCTGCTGGTAATACCGATGATTATAATACAACCTATAGCCCGTTGTTACTGCGTAGCCAGCCGAATGCTTCGGTTGATCGTGTCCGTCGTTTTCATTCATTTAGCAGTTTATACGGCGAGGTTAGAATTATCGATGGTTTGAAATATCGCTTAAATGCGGGTCTGGATTTTCAGCAGGAGGAAGGCGCACAATTCCAGGGAACCGACAGTTATTTTAGGCCCGGCACTTATAACACAGCAACAGTAAACAATGCCACAGCCACCAAATACAGCCTGGACAACTTGCTGACTTATGATAAAACCATTGCTCAAAAACACCGCATAAGCGTTACGGCCTTGTTTGGTTTTGAGCAGCAACAAAGTCATAATACCTCGGTGAGGAAAGATTCCATAACTTCTGATTTTGTTCAGTTTTATAACCTGGGCTTATCCTCTACAACTCCGGCGCCTATTTTAAGCGGTGGCGAATCAAAGTCATCACTTGTGGCTATGATGCTCAGGGCTAATTATATTTATGATGACAAGTACATGATCACACTAACCGGCCGCAGGGACGGATCTTCACGCCTTGGTGAGGGTAATAAATATAAGTCGTACCCCGCTATTTCTGCCGGATGGACTATCAGTAATGAAAAATTCATGCAAAGTGTTCCTGTAATCTCCAATCTGAAACTTAGGGCTGGTTTTGGTATCACGGCTAACCAGGGGATTGCTGCTTACAGCACATTAGGTGGCCTGTCGTCGGTTAACTCCAGTATCCCAGGTACACCTCAGGTGCTCTATAATTATGGAACCACTGTTGTTAACGGTTACTACGTAAGTCGTATAGTTGACCCTAAACTGGATTGGGAATATACCAAAACCACCAACATTGGATTAGATTATGGTATATTAAATAACCGTATTACCGGCAGTGTGGAGTATTATACAGCCAGTACCACAAAGCTGTTATATGGTATTTCATTACCCCCAACATCAGGCATTACTGATCCTTATTTAACAAACGTAGGTAACGTAACTAATAAGGGGATGGAATTTTCCATATCAAGCCAGAATATAACATCAGACCACGGAGGATTTACCTGGGGTACCGATCTGAACTTTTACTTTAACAGAAATAAGCTGGTATCATTAAACGGCAGCATAACACAGGTGGTGAGCAATCAGTTATTTGTAGGGCAGCCTTTAAGCGCTATTTATGATTATAAAAAACTGGGGATATGGCAATTGAGCGAAGCTGCGGAAGCAGCTAAATATGGCTTTGTCCCCGGGCAAATTAAATTAGAAGATCATAATGGCGACGGCAAACTTACGGTTGATGATAAATACGTAATTGGGAACGCTCAGGCTAAAATTCAGGGTGGTATGACCAACCGTTTTACCTATAAAGGATTTGATTTCTCATTTGTACTATATGGTCGTTTAGGTGGAACTCTGATTAGCCAGGTATACCAACCACTAGCCGGTTATACTACCATTAATGATGGTAGACGCAATCAGGTTGCCGTAGATTACTGGACGCCAACTAATCCTACCAATTTCTATCCCTCACCAAACGTTGCTGGTGGGCAAATTTCGTCACCGCTAACCAGCGACGCAGGTAGTACACTTGGTTATTTTGATGCCAGTTTTTTAAAGGTAAGAACCATCACATTTGGCTATAGCTTGGGTAAACGATGGGCTAAAAAGATCGGTGCGCAAAATTTACGTGTATATGTATCATCGCAAAATCCATTTATATTCTTCTCGCCTTATGTACGTGCCGGAGGCATAGATCCCGAGGCAACAGGAATAGGAAATCAGGGTGTTCAAAACCCGGGTAATATATCAAGCCGGGCATTAACCATCGGGGTAGCAACTCCTTCTACCAAGTCATTTATCGCGGGCTTAAATATTAGTTTATAATCAATTAATTATCAGAATTATGAAATCAAAATACTCGATATATATCATGCTTCTGCTGGTGACCACACTATTGGGCAGCAGTTGTAAAAAATCGCTTGAAGAGCATCCGTATACTGCCTTTACAACAGATTATTATAAATCTGCTGATGGTTTACAGGCTGCGGTGAACGCTGTTTATGCCAATATGCGGTATGATTTTGGCCCGGTTGGCGCATTGGCTTTGGGAAATGTGGGTACCGATGAATTTACTTTTGGAGACCAGGTAGCCAGTTCGGGCCAATTCCTGGAGCTGGGTACTTACCAGATCCCTACTACAAATGGCGCCATATTAACTCCCTGGAATAGGAATTATAATGGTATAAACCTTTGTAATGCCATATTGAAATTTGCGCCGGGTGTAGCCATGAGCGATGCAACCAGAAATGTGATGATGGCTGAAGCCAGGTACTTAAGGGCACATCTTTATCTGTTGTTGGTTGAAAACTTTGGCGCAGTTCCGGTTGACTTAGGCTCAGGCGACCTTCAGTTCACCGATGTACCTTACTATGGTTTTAACCGTTTGCCTTTTAATGATATCCTAAAAAAAGATTATCAGGCCATGATCGCTGATCTGACTTACGCTTCCCATAATTTACCTGTTCAGCGTCCTTCAAATGCCTTTAAATTATCACAAGCCGCAGCACTCCACTTATTGTCCAAGGTTTATTTATTTAGGGCATACTCAGTAGTAAAGGAAAGTACTGACTTTGGTAGTGCATATACTACTGCAATGGAACTTATTAACAACAAGGGCAAGTATGGAGCCGATCTTTTACAGGATTTTGGACAGGTGCATAAACAAGGGAACGATTATAATAAAGAAATACTGTATTCAGTTGAACGTCTTCCACTCAATAATTCGGCTAACGAAGATCTAAACCCAAGTACAGATTTTGCCAACAAAGTAAATATTGCCAACAACCTTTTTAATTGTCTATACCAAAACGTAGCAAGTGTTGGTGGTGTAACATTAATTGATGATCGTCCGTTGCAATATGGCCGTCCGTTACGGGAACTTGCGCCAACTCCTTATGTTTCTAATGTGGCTTTTGCTGATAAGTTTAATGATAGCCGTTATGATAATTCATTCCGTGTAATGTGGCGTGTTGCTACAGTGCGGACGGGAGTAGCATTGCAAACTTATGTCAGTAATTTGGCATCGGTTGGGTTTAAGATCGGCGATACCGCTATCTATCTACCGCCAACGGAGGCCAGGGCTGCTCAGCTGGTAGCTGCCGGAAAAAAATACCTGATCGTACCACCAAGCAAGTGGTATAATAATCAAACTAAACTTAGTTTTCAATATCCTAACCTTAAAAAGTATGATGATAGTTTACGAGCCAACTTTCAGGATGTGTCAGGCAGGCCATTTATTGTTTCCAAGCTTTCAGAAGTTTATTTGACCGCTGCCGAAGCTGCAATGCAAGCCGGACACCCGGCAGACGCCGCTACCCTGATCAATGTATTACGTACAAGAGCGGCATATCGTCCAGGATTATCCGCTGCAGATTTATCCGCCAGAGTAGCTGCCATGCAAGTCAGTCAATCACAGATAACTCTTGATTTTATATTGGATGAACGTACCAGGGAGCTTTGTGGGGAGTGTATCCGTTGGCCAGATCTGGCTATACGGAATAAGCTGATTGATCGCGTGAAGAAATATAATCCAGATGGGGTGGGGCATGTTGCCGTCTTTAACAATATCAGACCGATTCCCCAGGATCAGATCAACAGCGTAGTAGACCCCAATGGCGACCCAAACAGGAATAAATACCAAAATCCAGGATACTATTAATCATTGTTTAAAGAAAACCAATTATGAAAAAGAAACTTATTATACCTGGCTTATTGTTAATAGCAACTTTTACCTGCGCCTGCAAAAAACAATACTACAATGGCGCAAACAGCACCATCGCCAATAACTATTCAGATACTTCGGGTACGTTGAAAACGGCGTCAAACGTCCTCATAGGTATGGCTATCGACTATGATTTTATCGCCAATACTTATGGTGACAGAAATATTGTTACCCATGAGGCCAGCATGGTGACCTTTGGCTATACCATGAAACATGCAGCCATCGTAAAAAATGATGGTACTTTAGATTTTACACGTGCCGATGCTTTGGTAAGTAATGCCAATGCTGCCGGTTTACAGGTTTATGGACATACGTTGACATGGTCCCAAAATCAAAATGGTACCTACCTTCGTTCTCTGGTTCCGGGAAGTACGGGTAACATAATACCAAACCTATTACTTAACGGTGATTTTGAATTGGGTAGCGGAGGCACATTTACCAACTGGAGCGCGTATAATGGTATTTCGTCATTTGGTGAAACTAAGGTAGCCGGTGAAATACATGGCGGTATCAGGACATTAAAAGTGGTAAATGCCACAGATAATCCCGGTGCACAATATAAAGTACAACTAGCCAGCGATCTGTTCAATACTACGGTAGGAAAAACCTATAATGTGTCTTTTTGGATAAAATCGGCTAATGCCGGCGGATCGGTACGTTTTTCAACCCAACCAACGGCCCAATATGAGGGCGACCAAACCACCAGCACCACCTGGACGCAGGTAACCTGGCCCATCGTGGCCAAAGATGCCCAAACCAGGATATTGATAGATATCGGGCTGAAAGCTAATACTTATTTCCTGGATGATATCACCGTAACGGATGCAAGTTTATCGACACCATTACCCGCCGACGAGGTTGCTGCCAAGGTCAACACAGCTTTGCAAACCTTTATCACCGGGATGGTAAGTCATTTTAAAGATAAGGTGCATGCCTGGGATGTGGTCAATGAACCTGTTAGGGATGATGGTAGCTTACGGGTTGGCCCTTATGTGGCAGGTACTGATGCAAGTGACACTTTTTATTGGGGACAATATTTAGGTAGGGAATATATAGCTAAGGCCTTTACTTACGCCAGTCAGGCAGATCCAACAGCACTATTATTTATCAATGATTATAACCTGGAAGCGGGCTCGGCCAAGGTTGATAGTTTAATTAAAATTGTTAACGAGTTAAAAGCGGCAAACATCCCCATTCATGGTATTGGCACACAAATGCACTGCAGTATCAATAGTTCATATAACGATATTGACAACATGTTCAAAAAACTGGCGGCGACCGGATTAAAAGTGCGTATATCTGAGTTAGATGTAAAACTAAACCCTGGTAACAAAATAATAGATGCTTCTTCATCGCCTACACTTTATAACCTACAGGCTGCTATGTATAAATATATCATACAATCGTATCTGAAAAACGTGCCTGCAGCTCAACGTTATGGTGTAACCATCTGGGGCGAAATTGATAAAAACAGCTGGATAGTAACACAACAGAAACTGAACGATGCACCATTGTTATTTGATAATAACGGCAAGAAAAAGCCCGCTTATGGCGCTGTAATTCAGGCTTTAAAAGCACAATAGTACATTTGTTTAAACTGATCCGTAGATCTCTGAGAATGGTTGCCGGTATATGGTAGCCGTTTTCAGAGATTTAACCAATAATCTGTATTTAAAATATTTCATGAAAACATTCCCTTTGATCATCGGATTATTAGCACTGAATATCTCGGCTTCAATTGCTCAGTCGACTGTTGATTTTACTCCGCGTTTAATAAAAACGAGGAATACTACCCAACTTTTGGTTGATAATAAACCTTACTTGATTTTAGGTGGAGAATTAGGTAATTCAAGCGCGTCAGATACTGCTTATATGAAACCTATTTGGCCAAAGCTAAAAAAAATGAACCTGAATACCGTTTATGCTCCAGTGTATTGGGAATTAATGGAACCCCAGGAAGGAAAATTTAACTTTTCATTGATTGATGATCTTATTTTAAACGCCAGGATTAATCGGATCAAATTAGTGCTGTTATGGTTTGGTAGCTGGAAAAATAGCATGTCGTGTTATGTGCCAGAATGGGTTAAAACGGATCAGTCGCGTTTTCCAAGGGCCGAAGCTAAGACGGGGGTAAAACAGGAAATACTAAGTCCGTTTAGTAAAAATAACCTTATGGCTGATAAGCGTGCTTTTGTGAAACTAATGGAGCATTTGAAGAGCTTTGATGGGGTACAACATACGGTTATTATGATACAGGTAGAAAATGAAATAGGTATGCTTCCTGATGCCCGCAGTTATGAGGCATCAGCAAGCGCTGCCTTTGAACAGCCCATGCCTGGCAAATTATTAGCCTATTTAAAGGATAATAAAAACAACCTCTTACCTGAAACCAAAGATGTTTGGGCTAAAAATAATTTTAAAATAGATGGCAACTGGGAAAGTGTTTTCGGGAAAAGTTTAGCCACAGATGAACTATTCATGGCTTGGTATTATGCTATTTATATTAACGAGATTGCTTCGGCAGGCAAACAAGTTTATAATCTGCCCATGTATATCAACGCTGCATTGAACAGACCAGGTAAAAAACCGGGCGAATACCCCAGCGCAGGGCCATTACCGCAGGTAACTGATGTGTGGAAAGTAGGCACTCCGGCTATCGATGTATTGGCACCCGACTTTTATAATCCTGATTTTAAACATTGGAGCGATTTATACACCCGTTCTTCAAATCCATTGTTGATCCCCGAAATACGTTTTGAGCAAGGGGTAGATGCTAAAGCTTTTTTTGCTTTTGGAAATTATAATTGCATATCCTTTTCACCATTTTCTATCGAGTCAACAGAAAAACCAGAAAATGAACCTATTGGTAAAGCATATCATATTATAGGTCAGCTATCACCATTAATTACAAAATATCAACCCCTTGATAAAGTAAGGGGATTTTTATTTGATAAGGATAGCCAGGAACAAAAAATAACCCTAGGAGATTATATACTGACCATCACCCATGAGTATAAGCTGGGATGGTCGGCTCAGGCGAAAGATTCTGTATGGCCTCAAACGGGTGCTATGGTTATTGAGGTTGCCCCATCAGAATATTACGTAGCAGGAACGGGTATTGTAATCACATTCGAGCCTGTGTCAATAGGAAAACGGACTGGTTTCATTAGCGTCGACGAAGGTTATTTTGAAAATAACACCTGGATAAACCAAAGACGGATGAATGGCGATCAGGATCACCAGGGGAGGCATGTTCGCGTTGCTGTTAATGATTACAGCATTCAGCATGTCAGGCTATATACGTATTAAATCAGTAATTTATAAAACTGCTTAATGGTTTATTTATCACACACTACGCGATGAAGTTTATCAGGAAAATCATTCTCTTTATAATTTCCGGTTTTTTGCCATTGTTTATTTATGCACAGTCGCCTGGGCATAAGCTGTATATAGCGCATAATGATGGTCTGGGGTATTTTACGTTGGTAGCAAATGGCAAGGCTACCCCTATATATGCCGGAGCAGACGAGTACCCTGGTGTATTACGTGCGGTAAAAAGCTTTATAGGTGATATTCATGCAGTAACCAAAACCTCGCCTGCGCTGTCAACCGATATAAATGGGCTTAAGCAATTGGTACTGATCGGTACTTTAGGCAAAAATCGGCAAATAGATGAATTGGTTGCGAAAAAGAAGCTCAATGTTTCGCCTATTGTTGGTAAATGGGAAACGTACCTGATACAGGTAGTGCAAAAGCCATTTCCGGGTGTTGACAGGGCGTTCGTGATTGCGGGCAGCGATAAAAGGGGTACCATCTTTGGTATTTATGATGTTTCATCACAAATTGGAGTTTCGCCCTGGTACTGGTGGGCTGATGTGCCTGTAAAAAAACAGAAAAGTCTGTATGTAAGGCCGGGCAGTTATACCGATGGTGAACCAGCTGTAAAGTACAGGGGGATTTTCATAAACGACGAAGCACCTGCTTTCTCAGGGTGGGCTAAAGCAAAATTTGGCGGGTTGAATCATCAGGTATATGAGAAAGTTTTTGAGCTCATTTTACGACTGAAGGGTAATTATTTATGGCCGGCCATGTGGGGTAACGCTTTTAATGATGACGATAGACTAAACCCGGTATTGGCTGATGAATATGGTATTGTAATGGGTACTTCTCATCATGAGCCAATGGACCGGGCACAACAGGAATGGAAACGGTATGGGAAAGGTCCCTGGAATTATGAAGAGAACAAAATTGTATTGCAGGACTTTTGGAAAAAGGGGATACAAAACATGGGGGCTAAGGAAACTATTGTTACTGTTGGTATGCGAGGCGATGGTGATATGCCCATGACCGAAGGCAGCAATATAACCCTGCTTGAAAATATTGTACGTGATCAGCGTAAAATCATAACCGAAGTAACTAGAAAACCGGCTTCGCAAACTCCACAAATGTGGGCCTTGTACAAAGAGGTACAGGAATATTATGATAAAGGCATGCGTGTGCCCGATGATGTTACTTTGCTTTTGTGTGATGATAATTGGGGTAATATTCGCAAGCTTCCAAAGCTCGGTGAAAGGCCGCGCAAAGGAGGGTACGGTATATACTATCATTTTGATTATGTAGGCGATCCGCGTAATTACAAATGGTTAAATACTAATCCTATATCAAAAACATGGGAACAAATGCACCTGGCTTATGAATATAATGCCAAACAAATATGGATTGTTAATGTGGGTGATCTTAAACCTATGGAGTTTCCGATCAGCTTTTTTTTAGATTACGCGTGGGCCCCGGATAAATGGCCTGCCAATAGTTTAAATACGTATACGATTGATTGGGCAAAACAACAATTTGGTGCACAGTATGCAAAAGAAATAGCTCGAATATTAACCTTATACACCAAATATAATGGCAGACGGAAACCGGAGCAGCTTGATCAGTACACTTACAGTCTTACAAATTATAATGAGTTTGAAAGCGTAGTAATGGATTACAATCAACTGAAACTGGATGCTGAGAAGCTTTCTGCCAAAGTACCTGCAAACTATAAGGATGCATTTTATGAACTGGTTTTACACCCAATTCAGGCTTGCGCCAACCTGAACCAAATGTATTATGAGGTGGCAAAAAACAAATGGTATGCCAGGCAAGGGAGAGCCGCGACCAATACTACAGCCGAGAAAGTAAAAGCCTTATATGCAAATGATAAAAAGATATCGCATTATTATAATACAGCATTAGCCAACGGGAAGTGGGTTCATATGATGGATCAAACCCATATTGGCTATACCTATTGGCAACAACCGGACTCTAATAAGATGCCCGCAATACAAGAAATTACCTTACCAGAAGCAGCGCAAATGGGTGTTTCTATACCGGGTTCAACTGAATTTTGGTCGGCTAAGGAAACAACAGCAGCAATGCCCCAATTTTATCCCTGGGAAAAGACAGTTGGCTATATAGAAATATTTAACCGGGGTAAAGCTCCTTTTAATTATACCATTAAATCATCGGTCGCTTATTTAAATATTCAGCCAAAGACAGGGCATATTGACGAACAGCAAAGAGTATGGTTTAATGTAAACTGGGCTATGGCACCCAAGGGTGTCAGTCATGTTCAGGTAATAGTTAAGGGACCAAATGGAGATATCACCATCCCAGTAACGATAAATAACGAACAGGGTAATAAAGGTGTATTTAAACAAAACAATGGTTACATAGCTATTGAAGCAGCGCATTACACAAAAGTTATAAAATCGCCGCAGGTTAACTGGACGGAGATACCTGATTACGGTCGTACTTTATCGGGTATAACACCCTGGCCGGTTACAGCAGAAAGGATGCAGCCAGGTAGTAACAGTCCTCATCTGGAATACAGCATTAGCTTAAAGGATACCGGCTCTATATCGGTACAGACATATATTTCGCCAACACTGGATTTTAAAAATCAACAGGGTTTATATTATGCTATTTCGATCGATGATGAACAACCTCAAATGGTCAATATTAACCAAGACGGGTCGTCGCGGGCGTGGGGTATGGATGTGACCAATAATATAAAAACGCTGATCACCAAACATCACATTGCCAAAGCTGGGGTTCATGCCTTAAAATACTGGATGGTTGATGCTGGTGTGGTACTTCAAAAACTGGTTATTGATGCCGGCGGATTAAAAGAGAGTTACCTGGGGCCACCGGGACGCTGATATTCTTATCAAAATTCCTGATCACAAAAGGGGATATAAACATAATATTTAAATGTTTACATCCCCTTTTGTTTAGGGCTGATGTGCGTTTAGAAACCAATGGAATTTCCACCATCAACGGGTAATATCACTCCGGTAATATAGCGGGCAGCATCAGATGAAAGATATAGCACAGCATCGGCAATATCTTCCGGGTCACCTAATTTACCCATAGGTGTGCGCGAAAATACTTTGCTTTTTCTTTCAGGGTCGTTATTAAGTGCTTTGGCCGACATGTCGGTAGCGATAAATCCCGGGGCTACGCAATTTACGCGTATTCCTTGTGGGGAAAGTTCCGTGGCCATAGCTCTTGTCATTCCTTCAATTGCAGATTTGCTTGCGGTATAGGCAATTACATAAGGAATACCATATTGTGACGCCATTGAACTGATATTAATAATGCAACCGACTCCAACCTCAATCATTTTTGCAACAACTTCGCGACTTAATACAAATACTGATGTTAAATTGGTTTGTATAATGTTTTGAAAGTCCTGGTCGGTAACCTCGGTGAACGGCTTTTTCATATTGATACCCGCATTGTTTACCAGGATATCCGGGGTGCCAAATTCAGCAGTGATCTCATCAACCAGCTGAGGTATACTGGAAAGATCACTCAAATCACAAACCTTGTAATCGCAAAGATGCCCGAAAATGCCCGAAGCGACCTGTAGTTTTTTTTCGTCACGACCTATGATGATAGTTTTTATATTGTTCTCAATAAATTTTTTTGTAGTTGCCAGACCTAAGCCTGAGGCGCCGCCTGTAACTATGGCAAGTTTGGTTTTTGTTTTCATTAGGTAAAAAATAGGAGGGCTTATTGCTTCCGGAGGGATGACTCTCGGATAATCATCTCTGATCTTAATATCAAGCTGTGAGCCGGATGAAAAACGTCCTTATTGATAAGGTTATCTATCATTAATTTGGCAGCTACTTCGCCCATTTCGTAGCCTTTATAGTTTACAGTGGTCAGATTAGGTTCAACCACTACTGCTGATGGATCATTATTAAAGCCGGCAAAAGCAATATCCTCTGGGATCGCTATACCTTCTTTTTTCAAGGTTTGCATACAGGTTATCGCGCAATTATCATTAGCCGAAAAAACACCATCGGGCAGAGGATGCATTTTTAATACTTGCCGCGCCGATGTAATACCGGCCTCGCTGCTTAGGTCATTAATGATAACCAGGTCGGTCTCAAATTTGATATTGTTGTCTTCCAATGCCTTTTTATAGCCTGCAAATCTTTCGGCATAAACTTTACGTATTTGGCTCGCTGTAATATGTACTATACGTTTACAACCTTGTTTTATTAAATGCGTAGTAATCTCATAAGCAGCCTTGTAATTGTCAATATATATTTGCGGACATCCGTCGTGGTCAAAAACCCGGTCGAAAAATATCACAGGTATATTTCGTTTTATAAAAGGTTCAAAATGGTCAATATTGGTAGTGTCATAAGCCAGTGAAACCAAAAGCCCGTCTACCCGGTTAACCAACATGGCATTGGCGTTACTGATCTCTTTTTGTACGGTTT
>Ga0207671_10001125_pt1 | contig 32185 bp, 26 predicted proteins | sample KBSC24metaG_FD_184352 | JGI IMG/M metagenome (GOLD analysis project Ga0207671, IMG submission 184352) | Corn rhizosphere microbial communities from Kellogg Biological Station, Michigan, USA - KBS C2-4 metaG (SPAdes) (version 2) | ecosystem: Host-associated > Plants > Roots > Rhizosphere > Soil...
GCGGCGGTGCGAGTTCTGCTCGACGCCGGAGCGGAAGTCCGTGGTATCGCCCGGACGGATGAGTTCGCCTACAGCATCGTCGGTGCGAACGCGCATTACGGAACACCGCTGAACTCGCGCGCACCGCATCGCCTGCCGGGCGGCTCCTCCAGCGGACCCGCCTCAGCCGTCGCTCTGGGTCAGGCGAGCATCGGGTTGGGTACCGACACGGCGGGCTCGATCCGTGTTCCCGCGTCATACCAGGGGTTATGGGGCTTGCGCAGCACCCATGGACTCGTCGACCGGACCGGCATGGCCCCGCTCGCCCCCGGTTTCGACGCGGTCGGGTGGCTCGCCCGCGACGCGCGGACGCTCGTCCTGGCTACCCAAGCCTCGCTTCCTCCGGGAGGGGGAGCCGGATCGGCTGATGACCGCTATGCGCTGTGCCCAGCCCTGCTGGAAACCGTGCAGCCCGAGGTGCGAGCCGCGTTCACCGAACGCCTCGCCGGCTGGATCGGTACCGGAGCGCTGCCGACACCCGCGCTTGTCGACCTCCCCGACCCGACGGAGACCTTTGAGGCGTTCCGCGTCGCACAGGGTGCCGAGGCCTGGCAGTCGCACGGCACCTGGATCCGTGAGCATCCAGACGCGCTCGGACCGGACGTCGCGGCTCGCTTCGCGTGGGCTTCGACCATCACCGCCGATGAGGCCGCGGCAGCACGAACAGCGCTGGCACGAGCGCGGGCCCAGATCGACGCGGCTTTGGGGGACAGCACTCTGCTGTCCCCGACGACACCCACTCCGGCGCCGCTGTTAAGCGCCAACGCAGCTGCCCTCGACGCCGCGCGCGCCGCCACCATCACCCTGACCTGCCTTGCTCCGATCACCGGGCGTCCGGCCCTGTCCGTACCCCTGCTTCACGCCGAGGGGGTGCCCGTCGGGCTCAGTCTGCTCGGACTCCGCGATACAGACCTCGACCTCATCGCCCGGGCATCAGCCCTCGCCGACACCGATGCAGAAGCCGACACCGACCCCCGCTGAACCGCACTTCGCACCACACCGGAGGCATCTCGTGGCCACTCCCCCGCACCCGCTCGATCCGCCACCCCGGCTGCTGATGGGCCCCGGCCCCGTCAACGCCCACCCCAGGGTGCTGCGCGCGCTCTCCACACCGCTGATCGGCCAGTTCGACCCGGTGATGACCGGCTACATGGCCGAGACCGCAGCGCTCTACCGCCAGGTCTTCGACACCGCCAACGACCACACCCTGCTGGTGGACGGTACGGCCAGGGCCGGAATCGAAGCCGCGATCGTCTCCCTGGTCTCACCCGGCGACCGGGTGCTGGTCCCGGTCTTCGGACGGTTCGGGCACCTGCTGGCGGAGATCTCGCGCCGGGCCGGTGCCGAGGTCCACACGATCGAAACCGCATGGGGCAGCGTCTTCGAACCCGACGTCATCGCGCGGGCGGTGCGCCGGGTCCGTCCCCGGCTGCTCGCGATGGTGCACGGCGACACGTCGACCACGATGCTCCAGCCGCTCGAAGGCCTCGGACAGGTGTGCGCCGAGAACGACGTGCTGCTCTACGCGGACGTGACCGCGAGCCTCGGCGGAAACGAGGTCACCGTGGACGCCTCCGGCATCGACGCGGCCACGGCCGGCCTGCAGAAATGCCTGGGCGGCCCCTCGGGCACGGCCCCGGCGACCTTCTCCGACCGCGCGGCCGAGGTCATCACCGGCCGCCGTCAGATCGAGGCGGGGCTGCGCGAGGAAGGCGACGAGGACAACAGCCTGCGCATCGGCTCGAACTACTTCGATCTGGCGATGGTCTTCGACTACTGGGGTCCTCGGCGGCTGAACCACCACACCGAAGCCACCAGTGCTCTCTACGGAGCCCGCGAATGCGCCGCACTGCTGGTCGAGGAAGGCATGACGGAAGCGGTCGAACGCCATCGGCTGCACGGGGCCGCGATGGCCGCCGGCGTCCGCGGGCTCGGCCTGGAGGTATTCGGAGACCCGGAGCACCGGATGAACAACGTCGTCGGCGTACTCATCCCTGACGGCGTCGCGGACGCGGCCGTCAGAACCGCGATGCTCGACGACTACGGCATCGAGATCGGCACGTCGTTCGGGCCGTTGCGCGGGCGGATCTGGCGGATCGGGACCATGGGCTACAACGCGCGCCGGGACGCCGTGCTCACCACGCTCGCCGCCTTCGAACAGGTACTGGCCCGAGCGGGAGCGAAGGTCGTTTCCGGAGGCGGTGTCGGGGCGGCCCACGAGATATACCAGGAGGCCGTCCGATGAGCGCACGCACCATCCTGGACCGCTGCGACCGCCTGGCCAGGCTCTCCGCGTTGCCGGACGGCCTGATCGAGCGCACCTACCTGACGCCGGAGCACCGTGGGGCCAACGCGGAAACCGCCGCATGGATGCAAGAGGCCGGCCTGAGAGCCTGGCAGGACGCGGCGGGCAACATCTGCGGGCGCCTGGAGGGAGAACGTCCTGGACTGCCGGCGGTGATGATCGGCTCCCACCTCGACACCGTTCCCCGGGCCGGCCGCTACGACGGCATCCTCGGCGTGATGATCGGCATCGAAGTCGCGGCCCGCCTCGCACGAAGCCGCACTCCTCTGCCGTTCGCCCTCGAAGTCGTCGGGTTCGGCGACGAGGAGGGAACCCGGTTCGGCGCCACCTTGCTCGGCAGCCGGGCGCTGGCCGGGACCTGGGATCCGGCCTGGTGGCGGCTGGCCGACGCCCAGGGCGTGAGCCTGCGCGAGGCGTTCACCGAGTTCGGCCTCGAACCGGACGCCGTCGGACGCGCCGCACGCCGCCCCGAGGAGGTGATCGGCTATCTGGAGGCCCATATCGAGCAGGGCCCGGTCCTTGAGGAACGAGACCGGGCGCTGGGGGTGGTCACCTCCATCGCCGGAGCCCGCCGGATGCTGGTCACCGTCACGGGCCGCGCAGCCCACGCCGGCACCGCCTACGCGCGGCGCCGCGACGCGCTGGCCGGGGCGAGCGAGGCCATCGTGGCCGTGGAATCGCTGGCACCGGGACTGGACCTGATCGCGACGATCGGCCGCATCGGCGTGCAGCCGGGCGCGGTGAACGTCGTTGCGGGGTCGGCCACTTTCAGCCTCGACGTTCGCGCCGCCTCGGACGAACTGCGCGATGCAGGACTCGAAGTGCTGCTCGCCGAAGCCGAGAAGATTTGCGCGCGCCGAGGCCTCAGCCTGAGCGTGGAACACACGCACGCAGCCGCGACCGTGCACTGCGATCCCGGGTTGCGGGCGGTGCTGGCCCAGGCGGTGACCGCCACCGGCGACGCTGATCCTCTGGAGCTGTTCTCCCCGCCTGGTCATGACGCGATGGCGATGGCCTCGCTCACCGATGTGGGAATGCTGTTCATCCGCTGTGCCGGCGGGGTCAGCCACCATCCCGAGGAATCCGTGTCCGAACCCGACGTCGCGCTTGCCGTCGAGGCGATGCACGCGGCGGTTCTCAGCCTGGCCGAATCCCGCGCGACGGCAGCCATTTCGAGCGGCGGATGAACGATGTGAACACGATCGGCCAGCGGATCGACCGCCAGTACGCCACGCTCTCGCCGCAGGAACAGCGGGCTGCCGACGTCGTGCTGGATCACCTCGGCGACATCGCGGTCTACAACGCCTCGGAGATCGCGCAGCTGAGCGGAGTGTCCAAGGCGACCGTCTCACGCCTCGTAAGACGGCTCGGCTACGAGGACTTCGCCCAGCTGCGCGCCCAGGCACGGCTCGCGCGCAGTCTGGGAACGCCGATGGGCCGGTCGGCGCCCGGCGCGGACACGGGTACCGAAGCAGCACTCGCCGCACACGCGGCTGCCGAGCACCACAACCTGCGGGTGATGCTGGAGTGCGTCGGCGCCGGAAGGCTGGAAGCCGCGGCTGCCGTGCTCGCCGGGGCCGGGCAGTCGGCCGTCCTCGGCTGGCGCAACAGCTATCCGGTCGCCCTGCACCTGCGCCAGCAGCTGGCGCAGATCCGCGGCCGGGTCACGCTGCTGCCGGTGACCGCCCAGAGCCTCGGCGAGGACCTGGCCGACCTCGGCCCGGACGACGCGGCCGTGGTCGTCGGGTTCCGCCGCCGGCCCCACGGATTCACCGCAGTGCTCGAAGCCCTGCTTGAGCGTCGCGTGCCGGTGGTGCTGATCGGCGATGATTCGCTGGAGCCGTGGCGCGAACGCGTCGCCCACTTCCTGCCCGCGCCGCTGGATTCCCCGTCGGCCTTCGACAGCTACGCTGCCGCGATGAGCCTGACGAACCTGTTGGCCACCGCGGTTCTGGCGAGCCGCACCCGGCAAGGGCGGACCCGTGTCTCGGCGATCGCAACCCTCTACGACCGGCTTGAGGAGTTGGAAGAGCCCTGGTAACACGTCAGGCGCGGGACAGCAACCGCCCCGGCGGGTCCTCGCACGGACTGGTCACCACCTGCCCCGCCAGCCAGGTGCGGCGAACCACACCGCGCACGTGCGCGCCGTCGAAGGCACTGACCGGATTGCGGTGCAGCAGACGCTCGGCCGAGACCCGAACCGTCGGTGCCGGCGCGAAAGCCACCAGGTCCGCCCGCGCACCCGGCTCGATCCGCCCGCGATCGGGCAGCCCGGCCAGATCGGCCGTCGCCCGGCACATCCAGCCCAGCACCTTCTCCAACGGCAGCCCTCGCTCCGCCGCCGCGGCCCACACGCCGGTCAACGCCACCTGCAACCCGGAGATCCCGCCCCAGGCCTGCCTGAAGTCGCCGCCGCCGGCGAACTTCAGCTCCGCGGTGGCCGGGGAATGGTCCGAGGCGATCGTGTCGATCACCCCGTCGGCCAGGCCCTGCCACAGCGCGTCCCGGTTGGCGGCCGAGCGGATCGGCGGGCAGCACTTGAACTGCGTGGCTCCCGCTGTGATGTCCTGCGGTGTGAAGCAGAGATAGTGCGGACAGGTCTCCACGGTGATCGGCAGGCCGTCGGCCCTGGCCGCGGCGAGCGCGTCCAGTGCCTTCGCTGAGGACAGGTGCAGGATGTGCGCGCGCACCCCGCTGCGGCGCACCGCCTCGATGACCCGGCCGATCGCGACGGTCTCCGCCTCGTCCGGACGGCTCGCCAAGAAGGCGTCGTAGCCGCCGTCGGTCACGCCGGTCCCGTCTGACGCGGCGGCATCCAGCACACCCGGATCCTCGGCGTGCACGATCAGCAGGCCGTCGAACTCCGCGATCCGCGCAGCGGCTTTCATCAACTCGGCGTGGTTCAAGTGCCCGAACTCCGGAACCCCCGATGGTGAGAGGAACGCTTTGAACCCGAACACCCCCGCGTCCTGCAGTTCTTTGAGATCGTCGAGGTTCTCCGGCACAGCCCCGGCCCAGAACCCGACATCGACCAGGCACCGGCCCTCGGCGCTGGCGCGCTTGGCTTCCAATGCCTCCGGTGTGGTCGTCGGCGGGATGCTGTTGAGCGGCATGTCGATGATCGTGGTCACCCCGCCCGCCGCCGCGGCCGCGGTCGCGCTGGCGAACCCCTCCCACGCGGTGCGGCCGGGTTCGTTCACGTGCACGTGGCTGTCGACCACGCCGGGGATCAGCACCTCATCGGCGGCCAACACCACCTCCTCGCGCGCCGACACGGGCTCGTCCACGCTGGGCAACGCTGTGATGCGGCCACCGTCCACGACGACAGCCGCGGACCGGGGCGTTCCCGACGTGTAGACGGTCTCGGCGCGGATCACCAGGTCATGCACAACCATTCCTCACCTCCAGGCTTGCCAGGGCACCGATATACGGCTTCGGCGACGGAGCCGCGTACTCGCCGGCACGGCTCGTGGTCAGACCGATCCGGACCAGGCCCTCGACGGCGGCGACCGCGGCCGCGACGCCGTCGACGACCGGGACGCCGAGCTCGGCCCGCAGGCTCGTGGCCAGGTCGGCCATGCCCGCACAGCCCAGGACGACGGCCTCGGCGCCGTCCTCGTCAAGCGCGGCGCGGCATTCGCGCAGGATCCTGGCGCGCGCCGCCGGATCGGTTTCGAGGTCCAGGACCGGGATGTCGCAGGCGCGGACGCTCCGGCAGTGGCCGCGCACGCCGTAGCGGTCGGCAAGTTCCCAGGCCCGGCCCGACGTGCGGGCCAGGGTGGTGACCACGCTGAACGACCGGGCGAGGTACGTGGCCGCCCGCATGCCCGCCTCGGCGATCCCGACCACGGGGCCGGCCGCCGCCTCGCGCGCGGCGTCCAGGCCGGGGTCGCCGAAGCAGGCGATGACGAAACCGTCCGCCTGCTCGCCGCCGGTGATCTCGGCGAGCAGGCCGGGCACGCTCAGCGCCTCGTCGTAGTGCGACTCGATCGCGGCCGGGCCGTTGCGCGAGGTGGCCGCGACGATCTTCGTGTCCGGCGATGCGGCGGTGCGGGCGCAGGCTTGGATGGCCCGCGTCATCGACTCGGTGGTGTTCGGATTGACGACTTTGAGGATCACTGTGCGGGCGCCGCCTCGACAGGCTTGGCACGGCCGGCGGCCACGACCGAGGACGACACACGGGCGATCAGGTAGTACGCGACGAACCCGACGCCACAGCCGACGAACCAGCCGTACTGCGGTAGCCAGGTCAGCACGTCGCCGACCTTCGGTACGATCACCGACGCCAGTGAGATCGCTCCCGCGACGACCACGGCCTGGATCGCCGCCGGGTTGTAGCCCTTGCGGTAGTAGTAGGCGCCGTTCTCATCGAGCGTGAACAGGTCGTCCACCACGATCTTCTGGCCGCGGATCAGGTAGTAGTCGGCGATCAGGATCCCGAACAGCGGGCCGATGAGCGCGCCGAGCAGGCCGAGCGTCCAGAAGATCGCGTTCGAGTTGTTGTACCAGTTCCACGGCGTGATCAGCAGCGAGCCGACGGCCGCGATCATGCCGCCCGCCTTCCAGCTGATCTTCTGCGGGCTCACGTGGGAGAAGTCGAAGGCCGGGGAGATGAAGTTGGCGACGATGTTGATGCCGACGGTCGCGGTGACGAAGGTGACGCCGCCGAGCACGATCGCGAAGGTGTTGTCGATCTTCTGCACGGTCTGGATCGGGTCGGTGATGAGCTGTCCGTAGACCGGGACGGTGGCCGCCGCCGTCAGGACGGTCAGCAGCGAGAACATGACGAAGTTGAGCGGCAGGCCCAGCAGGTTCCCGCGTTTGACCGCCTTGTAGCTCTTGGCGTAGCGGGAGAAGTCGCCGAAGTTGAGCATCGGCCCGGAGAAGTACGCCACGACGGCGGCCGTCGCACCACACAGCGTCCAGATCAGCGACCAGCCGCTCAGGTGCCGGTCGGACAGATCGAGGTTCACGTGCCAGTGGGCCTTGCTCAGCATGTAGACGCAGAGCACGACCATGACGACGTAGACCGCGGGGCCGGCCAGGTCGATGAACTTGCGGATGGTGTCCATCCCCCGCCAGAACAGCGCCGCCTGAAGCACCCACAAAACGGCGTAGCTGAGGTAGCCGAGGTAGGACAAGCCGAGCAGTCCGTGCTGATGGACGTCGGCCCAGGGTGCCAGGCCGGGCCAGATCTTCAGGAACACGATGTTGAGCGATTCGGTGGCCAGGAACGTCTGGACGCCGTACCAAGCGACCGCGATCAGGCCGCGAATGATCGCCGGGATGTTCGCGCCGAGCACGCCGAACGACGCCCGGCTGGTCACCGGATACGGCACGCCGGCCTCCTGGCTGGGCTTGGCCACGAGGTTGACGAAGAACTGCACGATCAGGATGCCGACTATGAGGCAGAGGAAGACCTGCCAGCTGGTCAGGCCCAGCGCGAACAGGCTGCCCGCGGTGACGTAGCCGCCGACGCTGTGCACGTCGGACATCCAGAAGGCGAAGATGTTGTACGCGCCCCACGGCTGTTCCGTCAGCGGTGCCAGGTCTGCGTTCGTCAGCCGCGGGTCGTAGTCGCGGCGGACCGCGACCTGGCCCGGCGGGTATCCAGCCGCCTCCACCAGATCGCCGGGCGCGGCAGCCGTCGCGGATCTGTGTCCATCGATGTCGGTCATGCGCTTTCCTCCTGCGTCAGGTTCCACAAAGCCAACGCCTTGGTGTGCAAGAGGCTAGGAATGCGTTATTGCAGATCGATGACCGCGCGGATATATCTGCTCGTGTCATCCGATGTAACACGCCGGTTCAGGGCAGCAGCCGGATCGCGGGCAGCGTCTCGACGACTTCCTGCAGACGCCGGTAGTGCAACGATGAGGCGGACAGCAGGACTTCGGCATCGCGTGCGTGGAACGCCTCGACCATCGTGCGGTGGTCTTCGTGCAGTTCGTGCGTCATCGCGTCGCCGACGTGGGACATCGGCTGGAGCGGCTCGGTGATGTTCCAGGCGGACTCGAACATGCCGAGCAGCCTCCGCATCCGGCACGGCCTGCTCAGCGCGAGATGCAGCCGTCGGCTGTAGACATGGTGACCGCGCGCGTCTCCTTCCCCGATGGCCCTGGTCAGTGCCTCGTGCGCGGCGGCCACCTCGACATCGTCCTCGGCGGTCGCGGCACAGACGGCGGCCGCCAGCGCCGCGGTCTCCAGGGCCTCGCGCACCACATAGATCTCGGCGAGCTCGGTCCGCGTGAGCTGCGCGACCCGGTACCCCGAGCGCGGGGTGTGGTCGACGAGGCTCTCACCGATCAACGTCTTGAGAGCCTCGCGCACCGGAATCGGGCTGGCACCGAAGCGGCGCGCCACATCCTCGACGTTGATCGGCACGCCCGGACGCGCGGACCCGGCCAGGATCACCGACCGCAGCTCATCGAGGATGACCTCGTGCATCGTGCCGGGACGATCGGCCGCGAGCTGCCAGACCCAGGCGGCCACCGGCCTACGTCTGCTCATGCCCCGCACGCTAACCGCCGGATGTTTCCTGCAAGAGTCCGCTTTCGGCATCGGGTGGAAGGCCCTGAACGCGGTTCAGCTCAGCGGAGCACCGAACCGGGCCAGCACCAGTGCCTCCAGACCGGCGACCGCGTTGTAAATGACGATGGACACGAACGTGAGCACGGCGACCGAAGCCCACAGCGCGGAGTAGTCGAACGAGTTCGGGTCCAGCAGCATCGCGTATCCCAAGCCCTTGCCGGTCGCGAGCCATTCGGCCAGCATCGCGCCGATCAGCGCGGACGGTACGCCCACCCTGGCGCTCGCGAACAGCGACGGCAAGGAGCCCGGGATCAGCACCTTGCGCGCCACGGTCCAGGGCCCGGCTCCGTAGGCTCGGCACAGTTCCGCGGTGAGGCGGGGTGCGGTGCGCAGGCCTTGGGCCATGATGACCAGGGCCGGGAAGAAGACCACGAGTCCGCACACGACCGTTGTGCCGAGCAGTCCGCGGCCGAACACCAGGGTGATCAGCGGTGTCATGGCCACCAGGGGGACCGAGCGGACCAGGACGGCGACCGGCAGGACGGTGTTCTCCACGCCGGGTATGAGCACGAAGGCCACAGCCGTGGCGGCCGCGGTCGCCAAGCCGGCGGCGAAGCCGACACCGGCGTCGGTCAGGGTCTGCATGAGCGGAGTGGTGATGTGGTCACGGTGGCTTCCCGCGCCGGGACCGGAGACGAGGTAGCTCCAGACGTCGGCGGGTGACTTGGCCACCAGCGGGTCGAGGGCGAACGCCTTGATCAGGCCGATCCACAGCAGGACGACGAGCACGAACGGCGTGGCCAGGCGGACCAGGATCCTCATGAGGCCTCTCCTCGGGCCGTGGTCGCGTGTGCCCAGGGCAGCGCATAACGCTCGACCAAGGCGGTCAGCCCATAGGCGGCCCCGGCGACGGCGCCGCTGACCAAGGCGATCGCCCACGTTCTCGCCACGTTGAGCTGTGTCTCGGAGACGATCATCGCGATGCCCAGTCCGTTGGTCACCCGGCCCAGGTATTCGCCGATGACGGCGCCGAGCAGCGCGGCCGGCGCGGCCACCCGGAAGGCGGCGAGCGTCGTCGGCAGGGCCGCGATCAGGCGGACGCGCCGAAGCTGTTGCCAGCGCCCGCCGCCGTGGGCCCGCACCAGATCCAGCGCCGCCGGGTCGGCCGAGCGCAGACCGAGCAGGGCGCCGACCAGGGTGGTGAAGAACACCGACAGGGCGGCCAGGGCCACCACCGGGGTGTCGCCGTCGAAGAGCATGGACAGCAGCGGTCCCACGGCCATGATCGGAATGCAGTAGGACGCGATGGCCAGTTGCAGGACGAACCGTTCAGCCACCGGGACCAGCACAACCGCCACGGCGCAGACGATCGCCAGGCCGTTGCCGATCAGGTAGCCCCGCGCCGCCTCCCCCACGGTCCGGGTCAGATTCGGCTGGTAGAACGACCAGCCGTCGTGGACCAGCGAGGAGATCGTCGCCCACGGGGTGGGCACGCCGTCGCGCGTCGTCAACACCGTCGTCGACACCAGCGACCAGGCGGCGATCAGGATGCTGATGCCGATCGCGCCGGGCAGCCACCGGCGGGCGTTCACCGTGGCTCCCCGGCGCCGAACAACAGCTCGGACAACTGGTCGGTGAGCTTGTGGAACTCCGGCGTCCGCGTCATCTCCGGCGTGCGCGGCCGTGGCAGGTCGATCGCCACGGTGGCGACGATCCGCCCCGGGCGCGGCGACATCACCGCCACCACGTCGCTGAGCAGGACCGCCTCGGTGATGGCGTGCGTCACCAGCAGCGTCGTCGTCGCCCGCGCCTGCCAGATGCGCTGCAGCTCCAGGTTGAGCCGCTGGCGCGTCATGTCGTCGAGCGCGCCGAACGGCTCGTCGAGCAGCAGGACCTTCGGGTCGACGGCGAGCGCCCGGGCGATCGCCACCCGCTGGCGCATCCCGCCGGAGAGCTGGTTCGGCCGTGCCTTCTCGAATCCTTTCAGGCCGACCAGCCCGATCAGTTCACTGATGGCCTCCGGCGCGGGCCGGATGCCGGCTATCTCCAGCGGCAGCCGGATGTTGGACGCCACCGTTCGCCACGGCAGCAGGGCGCTGTCCTGGAACGCGATGCCCAGATGGTGCCGGCGGCGGGCGACCCCGGGCGGCTCGCCGTGGACGAGCGCGGTGCCCGAGGTCGGCTGCTCCAGGTCGGCCAGGATGCGCAGCACGGTCGACTTGCCGCAGCCGGACGGCCCGACCAGCGAGAGGAACTGGCCCTCGCCGGTGTCCAGGTCCACCCCGCCGAGCGCGGATACCCGGCCGCGGCCGAGCCGGAACTCCTTGTGCAGCCCTCGGAGCGACAGTCCGCCACCGGGTGCGGGGGTGGTCATGCGGCCGACGGCACGGCGGGCAGTGCGGCTATGAGCCCCGGGTTCTCCTGGTAGACCTCCTTGAGCAGGGACAGGTCGAACAGCTGGCCCGCGGTCAGGGCCAGGCCGCCGGTCTTGAGCGTGGCGATGTTCTGCTCCACGAGGGCGTCGGTCACCGTGAAGATGCCGTTGGCCTTGGTCTCGGCGTTGAGGATCAGGCGGTTCTCCGCCTCGGACTCGAGCTTCTGCTCGTCCACCGCCAGGCCCAGGCTCTTGCCGTAGGTGCCCACGGTCAGCGACGCGCCGAGCCCGGGGTCGGTGAGGTTGTCCGTCCAGCCCTTGATCTCGGCCTTCAGCAGCGCCTTGAGCATGGCGCGCTGGGAGGAGATGACGTCGGCGCGGACGATGTAGACCTCGGACACCAGCGGGTAGCCGTGGTCGGCGAGCATCATGGTGGTCACCTTGAACCCCTTCATGCCGAGGTCCACGGGCTCGTTGGTGATGAAGGAGAACCAGCCGTCGACGGCGCCCTGGGTCAGCGGGGCGGGGTCGAACTGCACCGGGACCTTGGTGATCTTCGAGGCGTCGAGCTTCGCCGCGGCGAGGAAGGCGTTCCACACCGACTCGTTCGCGACCTGCACGCCGATCTTCTTGCCGTACATGTCCTCGGGCACGGCGATCGGCTTGTCCGCCATCGACATGATGACGAACGGGTTCTTCTGGTACTGCGCACCGATGATCTTCAGCGGGGCGCCCTTGGCCACCGCGGCACCGGTGATGTCGGGAGAGCTGATCCCGACGATCGCCTTCTTGGTCGCCACGTCGGTCTCCATCGGGGTCGCCGACGGGCCGCCCGGGATGATCGAGAAGCCCGAGAAGCCTTCGGCCGTGTAGTAGCCCTTGTGGTCGGCGATGTAGGCGCCGGCGAACTCGACGTTCTCGACCCAGGAGAGCCGGTAGGTCAGGGTGCCGAAGTCCTTCGCGCCGCTCGCCGCCGGCTTGGCCGCCGAGCTGCCGCACGCGGCCAGCAGCGGACCGCCGGCGGCCGCCAGGCCCACGGCGCCGAGTCCGGACCGCACGAAGGCCCGCCGGTCCAGGCCGGTTCCCGCTGGTCGGCTATTGCGAAACACGTGTCTGCCTCCGTTTCGAGGCCGGACGGACCGCCCGCCGGATCCGGAGCACGCTAGGTACGGTGTGTTGCGAGCAGATATCCGGGCTGTTCCCTCGGCGTCACGCATCGCGACGCAGGGCCCGCCCGGGGAGGGCCACCTTGTGGACGCGCCTTCGGCTCGGCTCCGCACCGCGATCGGTTGGCGCGCGAACTCTCAACGGCCCCGCAGAGCCAGGAGGAAGTCGACCTGGTGGTCCAGACGGGACAGGTCACGTCCGGTCAGCTCGTTGATCTTCTCGATCCGGTAACGCAGGGTATTGACATGGATGTGCAGCTCCCGCGCGCATCGGCTCCAGGAGGCCGAGCAGTCCAGGAAGGCCTCCAGGGTCTGCTCCAGGCGCGACTGGTGGTTGGCGTCGTAGTCGCGGAGCGGGCCCAGGACCCGGTCGCCGAAGCCGCGCCGGAACTCGTCCGGAACGCCGGCGAGCAGATCCAGGTGCGACTCCGGTGTACCGGTGTCCGGTGGCCGGACCGCGAGGCGGACCCGGTACAGCGTCTCCTGGACGGCCGCGGGGCCGGCCGCGGCGGCCAGGGCGACCAGATCGCGGCCGGCCCGGCGCAGGGTCCGGTCGGCCAGGACCCGCTGGGCGATCCAGTCGGTCAGCTCGGCGAACGCCATCCGCGCCGGGACGCGCAGCAGCGTGACGCCGCGCCGCGCGCAGGCCGCGACCAGTTCCACCGGCAGCGGATCATCCGTGGTGTCGCCGACCGCGAGGCCGGAGCAGCCGCCGCGGGCCACGGCGCCGACGAAGGTCTCGCACCGCGCGGCGGAGGACCCGCGCTGGTCGGCGAGCCACATCAGCCCGGACAACACCAGCTCGCCGCCGCGCAGATAGCGGGTCGGATCGGGCAGATCGGTGACCGTCACCGTCTCGAAGTCGCGGTCCAGGCCCGCGGCCCCGGCGAGCAGCGGCAGACTCGGCCCCGGCGGCTCCACGAGCTCTCGTACGCGCATCGGCCGTCCTCCTCGCCCCACCCGATCGATGTCAGGTTTTTGTTACCGGTCGCACATCTCGCGTCACAACCCCGAAACATGCCCAAACTGCCTGGTCACAGCCTATTACCGCCAAAGCTTTCGGAGGAACCTCCGAGGCTTGGCGGCCTCCTGCCTGCTCCGGAGTCGTGGCTTCGCCCGATGGACGCCGGCCGGGGCGCCGAACTTCACTGGCGGCCGGGAGGTGAGGCGCGATGACGGCTGTCGCGGTGAATCGGACGGGCCGGATGGATCAGCGCTTGGCCGCGCTCAACGCGCTCGATGCGGACCAGGCGGCGACGAAGCTGGCCGCCTGTTGTGCGTCGAGCCGGTGGGTCGCCGCGCTCACCGCCGCGCGTCCGTTCGGCACCGTCGCCGATCTCTACTCCTCGGCTGCGAGGGAACTGGCCGCGCTGGATTGGCCCGACATCCTGGAGGCGCTGGCGGCGCACCCGCGCATCGGCTCGCCGGCGACCGGCACGGAGCCGGAAGCGGCGTGGTCGCGGATGGAACAGGCCGGCGCACGGGAGACGGGCGCTTCGACAGCCGAGGCGCTGGCCGCCGCGAACGCCGCGTACGAGGCCGCGTTCGGCTTCGTCTTCCTGATCCGCGCTGCCGGGCGCAGCGCGCAGGACATGCTCGCCTCGGCGCTCGACCGACTCGGCCACGACGAGCCGACCGAGCGGCTCGTGGTGCGCGACGAACTCGCCCAGATCGTGCGGCTTCGCCTTGATCTGCTGCTCGACGGTTTTCGTCAGAAGGCTGGTGAGGAATGAGACTGTCCACCCACGTCCTGGACGCTGTGCGCGGGCTGCCCGCGGCCCGGGTGCCGCTCCGGCTGGAGGCTCCGGCGAGCACCGGCTGGCAGCTGGCGGCCGTCTCGCAGACCGACGAGGACGGCCGGGCGAGCCTTGGCTCCTCCTTGGCGTCCGTCCCGGGCGCGTACCGGCTGAAATTCGACACCGCGGCGTACTTCGCCGACGTGGGTGTCAAAGAGTTCTTCTATCCGGAGGTCGTGATCTGCTTCACGGTCTCCGATCCCGCCGCGCGGTACCACGTGCCCCTGCTGCTCAGCCCGTTCGCCTACTCGACGTATCGGGGGACCTGATGGACGGCATGGTCCTGGGGCCTACGCGTTACGGCAAGGCCGAGGTGCGCGTCGTCCGTGTGGCCAAGAACGGCGACGAGCACTCGATCAGGGACCTGAATGTCAGCATCGCGCTGTCCGGCGACCAGGAGGCCACGCATCTGTCCGGCGACAACGCCAAGGTGCTGACCACCGACGCGCAGAAGAACGCCGTCTACTCCCTCGCCGCCGAACACGGCATCAGCTCGCCGGAGTCCTTCGCCCTGCTTCTGGCCCGGCACTTCCTGACGACCTGCCCGTACATCTCGCACGCCCGCGTCGCCGTCGAGGAATACGCATGGGCCCGCATCCCCGGGGCGGCCAGCCGTCACTCGTTCCTGCGCCTCGGACAGGAGACCAGAACAGCGCTCGTCCACGCCGATGCCGACGGCACCGAATCGGTCATCAGCGGCTTGCGCGACCTGGTCGTCCTCAACAGCACCGGCTCGGAGTTCCACGGTTTCTACAAGGACCCGCTCACCACGCTGCCCGAGACCTCCGACCGGGTCCTGGCCACAGCGGTCGATGCCCGCTGGCTTCATGAGGGGCCGACCGAGGAATGGGACGAATCGTATGGCCGGGCGAGATCCGCGCTGTTGACGGCTTTCGCCGACACCTACAGCTTTTCGCTCCAGCAGACGCTCTACGCCATGGGAGAGCACTTGCTGCGCTCGGATCCGCACGTGGCCGAAGTCCGGCTCGCGTTGCCCAACAGGCACCACTTCGCCGTCGACCTGACGCCCTTCGGGCAGAAGAACGACAACGAGGTCTTCTACGCCGCCGACCGGCCCTACGGGCTCATCGAGGGCACGGTGCGACGCTCGGGCACCGCCTCGGCGTCCGGCTCGGCGTACGACCGGGCCTGGGACTGAGGGGCCGGCGATGGAATTCCTCGCACCCGCCGACTGGGCCGAGGCCCTCCAGGCCAAGGCGGCGCACCCCGACGCCGTGCCGATAGCCGGCGGCACCGACGTCATGGTCGGGCTCAACTTCGACCCGCGCCGGCCGACGGCGTTGCTCGATCTCGGGCGAGTGGCCGAACTCAGGGACTGGGAGGTCTCCGAGGGTGTCGTCCGCATCGGCGCGGCGGTGACCTTCGCCCGGCTTCTGCAATCCGGCCTCGCAGACCGCCTGCCGGCGCTGGCGACCGCGGCGCGCACCGTCGGCTCGCCCCAGATCCGCAACCGGGCGACCCTCGGCGGCAACCTGGGAACGGCGTCGCCGGCCGGCGACGCGCACCCGGTTCTGCTGGCCGCCGGCGCCGTGGTCGAAGCCGAGTCCGTCCGGGGCGTCCGGCTGATCCCGATCGGCGACTTCTTCACCGGTGTGAAGCGCAACGCGCTGGCCCCGGACGAGCTCATCAGAGCGGTGTTGCTCCCCGAAGCCGCCGGCCCGCAGCAGTTCGCCAAAGTCGGCTCGCGCAACGCCATGGTGATCGCGGTCTGTTCCCTCTCGGTCGCGGTGGACACCAGGCGCCGCACGATCGGCACGGGCATCGGCTCGGCCGGTCCCACGCCACTGACGGCTCCCGAGGCGGAGATCTTCCTCGCCGACGCAATGGATTGGGACCGTCTGACGGTCCGCGCCGGCGCGGCCGAGCACTTCGGCGGGCTCGTGGCACAAGCGGCCAGTCCGATTGACGACGTGCGGGGCACCGCGGCATACCGGCGCCACGCACTCGCAGTTCTGGCATTCAGAACGCTGAGTTGGATGTGCCGAAGAGAGATGGCGGACGTATGAGACGGACCACTGATGGCGTCATCCGCCTCAGCCTGACGGTCAACGGTGAGAATCGCAGCGCGGCGGGCGTCTCGCCGGGTGCCAGCCTGCTGACGGCGCTTCGCGAGCAGTTCGGCCTGCTGTCAGTGAAGAACGCTTGCGAACAGGGAGAGTGCGGATCCTGCACCGTCTATCTCGACGGCGATCCGGTCTGCTCCTGTCTGGTCGCCGCGGCTCAGGCCGAGGGCCGCCAGGTGCTGACCGCCGAGGGCCTCGCCGGAGCCGAGGCGGTGCAGCGGGCGTTCCTCGCCTGCGGCGCCGTCCAGTGCGGCTTCTGCACGCCCGGTCTCGTCGTCGCGGTGCACGACCTGGTTCACCGGACAGCGAAAGATCCCAGCGGGGACCTCGACGACGCGGCCATCCGCGAGGCGCTCGCCGGCAACCTCTGCCGCTGCACCGGCTACGAGAAGATCATCGAAGCGGTCCGGCAGGCCGCCGCCGAGGTGCGCTCCGAGGGCCGGGGGCAGGAGGCCGCCCGATGATGACCGAAGCACTCGTCATCGAGAACTGTGCCATCGCCACAGTCGACGCGACCGGGAGCGAATACGGGTCCGGACATCTCGTGATCGACGGTGGCGTCATCACGGCCGTGGGCCCGGGACCGGCCCCGGCCGGATCGCCGGGAGTTCGCCGGATCGACGGCACCGATTGTCTGGCGACTCCCGGCCTGGTCAACACGCATCACCATCTGTATCAGTGGATCTTCCGCGGTCTAGCCCAGGACGCGACCCTGTTCGGCTGGCTCACCGAGCTGTACCCGCGCTGGGCCCGGATCGACGAGGACGCGGTGGCCGCCGCCGCGGAGGCCGGGCTCGCCCATCTGGCACTCACCGGATGCACGACGAGCACCGACCACCACTACCTCTTCCCGCGCGGCACAGGAGACCTGCTCGGCGCGACGATCCAGGCGGCCTCGCGGATCGGACTGCGATTCCACCCCACCCGCGGTTCGATGGACCGCGGCCGATCCGCCGGCGGACTGCCGCCGGACGACGTGGTGGAGGACATCGACACGATCCTGGCCGCGTCGCAGGACGCGATCGACCGCTTCCACGACCCGTCCGCCGGTGCCATGACCCGGATCGCGCTCGCACCGTGTTCTCCGTTCTCCGTCAGCAGTGAACTGATGACGGAGTCCGCCGCACTCGCGCGGGCCAACGGCGTGCGCCTGCACACCCACTTGGCCGAGACCGCGGACGAACAGGACTTCTGTCTGGCCACACATGGCTGCACACCGGCGGAATACGTCGACTCCCTCGGCTGGCTCGGCCAGGATGTGTGGCTCGCGCACTGCGTCCACCTGTCCGACAGCGCGATCAAGCGGTTCGCCGCGACCGGGACCGGCATCGCGCACTGCCCGAGTTCCAACGCCCGACTCGGCGCCGGACACGCTCCGGTCAAGGCGCTGGCCGACGCCGGAGCCGTCGTCGGACTCGGCGTCGACGGCGCGGCGTCGCAGGAAGCCGGCATGCTCGTCGAGGAGCTGCGGTCGGCCTTGTACGTGTCCCGGCTGCGCGCCGGAACGGCCGAGGCGACCAGCGCCATCGACGCACGCACCGCGTTGCACCTGGGCACCCTCGGCGGCGCCCGGGTGCTCGGCAGGGACGCGGAGATCGGATCGCTGGAGGTCGGCAAGTACGCCGACCTCGCACTGTGGCGGCTGGACGGCCTGGGCCACGCGGGCATCGCCGACCCGGTGGCGGCGCTCGTCCTGGGCCCGCCCGCGCCGCTGAAGCTGTTGACGGTCCACGGCCGGGCCGTCGTCGAGGACGGCGAACTGCGCACGGCCGAGGAGTCCGGAATCGCGAGCCGGGCGCGAAGCGCCGCCCGGCGTATGGCGGAGGTGAGCTGATGATCGAATATCCCGCCGCGGGAGTCGGCGACAGTCCCCCGCGTCCCGACGGGATCCCGAAGGTCCGCGGCGATTTCGCCTACGCCTCCGACCTCTCGGTGCCGGGCATGCTGCACGGCGTCGTGGTGCGCAGTCCGCATCCCAGAGCACTGATCGAACGTATCGACGTCGGACCGGCCCTCAGCGTGCCGGGCGTCCGGGCCGTTCTCACGCATGCGGACGTTCCAGGTGCGAAGTACTACGGCCTGATCGCCCAGGACTGCCCGGTGCTGGCCGTGGACGAAGTGCGATACCACGGCGAGCCGGTGGCGATCGTCGCCGCCGACGACCTGGCCGCCGCTCAGCGTGCGGCCGAGGCGGTCGTGGTCGACTACGAGATCCTCGATCCGGTGACGGACGTCCGGGCCGCGCTCTTCGATCCGTTCTGCCCTCGGGTGCACCCGGGCGGGAACGTCGTGCGGCACCAGCCGGTACGCCGGGGACGGCCCGACGACGCGGACATCAGGGCTCTGGCCGATGTCACCGTGACCCGTGAATACCAGGTCGGCATGCAGGACCAGGCTTTTCTGGGCCCGGAGGCCGGGCTCGCGGTGCCGACCGAGGACGGCGGTGTCGATCTCCACGTCGCGACCCAGTGGCTGCACGCGGACCTCGACCAGATCGCCCCGTGCCTGGGCCTGTCACCGGACCTCGTGCGGATGACACTGGCCGGCGTCGGCGGCGCGTTCGGCGGCCGCGAGGATCTGTCCGTGCAGATCCACGCGGCGATGCTCGCACTGCGCACCGGGCGTCCGGTGAAAATGGCCTACAACCGCCGGGAATCCTTTTTCGGGCACGTCCACCGGCACCCCGCGGTGATGCGCTACACGCACGGCGCGAGGCGGGACGGGACCCTGGTGTTCGTCACCGCCGAGATCCTGCTCGACGGGGGCGCCTACGCCTCCACCACAGAGGCGGTCGTGGGTAACGCCGCCTCGCTCGGCGTCGGCCCCTATGAGGTCGAGCACCTCGCCGTCGATGCGTACGGCGCCTACACGAACAACCCGCCCTGCGGTGCGATGCGCGGCTTCGGAGCGGTCCAGGCGTGCTTCGCCTACGAGTCCCAGATGGACGCGGTCGCGGCCGAACTGGGCATGGACCCGCTGGAGTTCCGGGCCCGCAACGCGGTGAAGCAGGGTTCGACGACCGCCACCGGACAGGTGATCGACGCCGCCGCACCGCTGGCCGAGATGTTCGACGAGCTGCGCGCGATGCCCCTGCCGCCGGAGCGGTCCGCCGGCGACCTGCTGCCCGGCGGATACGGCAACACGACCCACGGCGAGCGGGTGCGCCGCGGCATCGGCTACGGCGTCGGCATCAAGAACATCTGCTACTCGGAGGGATTCGACGACTACTCGACGGCCAGGGTGAGCCTGAGCGTCACGCACGGAGAGCCGGTCGCGCTGGTGCACACGGCGGCCGCCGAAGTCGGCCAGGGCCTGGTCACCCTGCAGGGGCAGATCGTCCGGACCGAACTCGGCGTCGGACAGGTCACCGTCGGCCGGCCCGACACCACGGTCGGTTCCGCCGGATCGTCCTCCGCCTCGCGCCAGTCCTATATGACCGGCGGGGCGGTGAAAGCCGCCTGCGAAGCCGTCCGGGAGCAGGTCTTCGACCTCGCCCGCGAGCAGGGTGTCCCGGTCGCCCCCGGGTCGCGGCTGGACGGCGGGAAGGTCGTCTCGGCCTCCGGCGAGCCCCTCGCCGACCTCGCCCGGGTGCTCGGCACGAGCACCGTCGAGCAGACCCGTGAGTTCCGGCACCGGCCGACCGGCCTGCTGGACAAGGTGACCGGCCAGGGCAGCTCGCACGTCCAGTTCGCCTTCGCCGCCCACCGCGCCGTCGTCGACGTCGACGTCGATCTCGGCCTGGTCCGGGTGGTGCGGCTGGACGTCGTGCAGGACGTCGGCAGGATCCTGCATCGCCAGTCGCTGGAAGGCCAGATCCAGGGCGGCACAGCCCAAGGACTCGGCCTCGCGGTGCTCGAAGAGGTCGTCGTCACGGACGGCAAGGTGCGCAATCCGTCCTTCACCGACTACCTCATCCCGACGATCCTGGACATGCCGCCGATGGGGATGCGCATCCTGGAATACCCCGACCCGGCCGCGCCCTACGGGCTGCGCGGAGCGGGCGAGCCGCCGACGCTGTCCTCCACTCCCGCCATCGCCGCGGCGGTCCGGGACGCGACCGGGCTGCGACTGCCCCGGGTCCCGATCCGGCCGGAGCACATCGCCCTGTCCGGGATGGCCGATGTCTGACCTGGGACTGGCGTTGCGGGCGTGGCACGCCGCCGGCGAGCCGTACGCGCTGGCGACCGTCACCGCCGTCCGCGGCAGCGCTCCGCGCCAGGTCGGGGCCGCGCTCGCGGTGGACGGCGCGGGCTGCGCCGTCGGGAGCGTGTCAGGAGGCTGTGTCGATGCCGAGGTGTACGAGCTCTGTCGCGAGGTGCTGCGCACCGGGGAGGTGGTCCTCCGCACCTTCGAGCCGGACCCGGACGATCCGTTCGCTCCCGCCATGACCTGCGGCGGCGCCGTCGACATCGTGGTCCGTCGGATCGAGCCGCCCGCGGACACCGCCATCCTGTCCGCGCTCGACGCCCAGCTGGAGTCTGCGCCCCGGCTCCTGGTCTTCGGGGCCGTCGCCTTCGCGGACCCGCTGATCAGGCTGGGGAAGTTCCTGGGCTACCGGGTGAGCGTGTGCGACGCGCGGCCGGTCTTCACCACCCGCGAGCGGTTCCCCGAGGCGGACGACGTGCTGGTCCAATGGCCGCACCGCTACCTGGCGGCCACCGACGTCGATCAGCGCACCGCCGTCTGCGTGCTGACCCACGACGCCAAGTTCGACGTTCCGGTGCTGATCGGAGCCCTGCGCTCGCCAGCCGGCTACGTCGGGGCCATCGGCTCCCGACGTACCTGCGCCGACCGGGCCGAGCGGCTGCGCGCCGCGGGTCTGACCGACGCCGAACTGGCCCGGCTGCGCTCTCCGGTGGGTCTGGACCTGGGCGGGGTCACCCCGGAAGAGGTCGCGCTGTCGATCGGCGCCGAGATCGTCGCGCTGGCCCGCGGCGGCAGCGGCCTTCCACTGCGCGACACCACCGGCGGCATCCACCGTTCCGACAACAGTCCTCGAAGCAAGGAGGCCTCACGGTCCTGATGGTTCCCCAGACGGCGCGATACGTTCAGGAGCGTTGCACGGCCCACTTCAAGACGCCCCCAAATCGTGGCAACAGCGACGACCGGCCCGGCGAATGCAGCGTTCGCGGCGTGCGGATCAGCGCCGGGCCGCTGCCGCGTCGGACGGCCACCAGCGGAGAATCGAGCCCTTACTCGCCTGTGCCGATCTGCTCAGCGACCGCCAACAGATCCGGGTGCAGCCGGCCCACGCCGGACACCTCCACTCCCAGCAGCCTGCCCCGCACATCGAGGTCGAGCACGAAGACCTCGTCCTCCCCGGCAATCACCTGCCGAACCGCCTGGCCCGGTTCGATCTCATCGACAAGATAGATGTAGCCCATATCGGCAACGGCGTCGTAGGTCACCCTCATCAAGGCATCATCGCAGCCGGCGGCCGGACTACGGGTGCAGGCCCCACCGGAGATACACCACGCCTTCAAGATCGTGACCGTCGGCGAAGGCGTTGGTGTACTGGCCATCGAACACGGGTGTGAGCGTTCGCGGCGGCGATGAGCTCGGGGATGACGTAGCTGTTCGCCACCCGGCACCCGGACGTGATCGTGGACGTGCGGCGCATCGAACAGGACGACCAGGCCCCGATGCTGCTCGACGGCCGCATCGACATCGGCTACGTGCGGCTGCCCATCGACGAGACCGGCCTGCGCGTCGCCCCGCTGTACACCGAGCCGCGGGTGGCGGTGCTGCCCGCCGGCCACCCGTTGGCCGGTAAGGACCAGCTCACCGAGGCCGACCTGGCCGGAGAGCCGCTGATCTGGCATGGGGACCCGAACACCCAGCCCACCAGGCGCCCGCACCCCGCCTCCGGCTACCGGGTCCGCGGCGTGGACGAAACGCTCGAGCACGTCGTGGGAGGCCGAGGCATCTCGTTCCTGCCTCGTTCGGCGACGGTGTTCTACTCCCACCCCGACGTCGCCTATGTGCCGGTCCTGGATCTGGCGCCCGACCAGGTGTGTCTCGCGATGGCGGCATCGAACGCCTCGCCGCTGGCCGAGGACTTCTTCGCCGCAGTTCTGTCGACAGCGGAGATCACAGCGGAATGCGGTAATTACGAGATGTGGCAGCTGGGAGGCGAAGCCGCCGCCCGGGAGGACGCTCTCGTGGAGTGACCACGCGGTCTCGCCGCCGGTGATCGTCGCCGGCAACGGCGTCCGGACGCCCGTCCTCGCATGACGCGGTGGCGAGCGCCCGGTTGATCCGGCGCCGCTGGGCTCTCGCTGGCACTGGGAGCGTATTCGGTAAGCGGACTACATCCGCTGCCCTCCCCCATCCGACGCGGGGAGGGCGTTGTCGATGAGGACCGCCGCGATGGCGGCGGCGGTGGGGAACGCGTCCGCGTGAAGGACCCGGGTGCGGGAGGCGGCCCCGTCGAGGAGCAGCGCCAGTTGTTCGCCGAGTTGCTCCGGGTCGGCGGCGCCGGCTTCGCGGGCGGTGTCGGCGAGGCGCGCGGCGATCGCCTTCTTGTAGTCGTGCGCGTAGCGGCGGGCAGGGTGTTCCGGGTCCTGGATCTCCACCGCCGAGGCGATGTACGGGCACATCGGCGACAGGTGCTGCGGACCGGACTTGGGCACATCGAAGACCGCCAGGAGACGCTCTCGGGCCGTGAGGTCGGTGCGGTCGAACACCACCGCCATGACGTCCGGATCGAAACGGCGCAGGTACTCGGTGACGATGTCGTCCTTGCTGTCGAAGTGCTGATACGCCGTGCGCTTCGACACCTGGGCGACCGCGCACAGCTGGTCCATGCCGGTGTTGTTGATGCCTTGATCGCGGAACAGCTCCCGTGACGCGCCGAGGATGCGCTCGCGGGCGCCCCGGCCGCGGCGCACGCCTTGGGGTCCCTTCTCCAACTCCGTCATGCCTGCCTCCGCCTCGGTCATACCCGCAGCTTAACCCAAAGAACACCGATCGGTGTACATAACTTGCGGCCGCATCGCTCCTCGGCTACGTTTAAGTACACAGACCGGTATACATAATGGTCCGGCTGTCCCAGCACCCGTCAACTCAATGGAGTGATCAATCGTGGGAAAGCTCGACGGCAAGGTCGCGGTGATCACCGGCGCCTCAGACGGCATGGCCCTGGCCGGCGCCAAGCTGTTCGTGGAAGAAGGCGCTCACGTCTTCATCACGGGGCGGCGTAAAGACCTCCTGGACGAAGCCGTCAAGGTGATCGGCCGCAACGTCACGGCCGTCCAAGGCGACGCCTCCGACCTGGACGACCTGGACCGTCTCTATGAGGCCGTCCGGCAGGAGAAGGGCTCGATCGACGTGCTGTGGGCCAGCGCCGGAATGGGTGAGCAGGTCCTGCTCGGCGACATCACCGAGGAACACTTCGACCGCGTCTTCTCGCTCAACGTCCGGGGGACGCTGTTCACCGTGCAGAAGGCACTGCCGCTGCTCAACGACGGCGCCTCGATCTTCATGACCGGATCCAACGCCTCCCTGCGGGGCTTCCCCGGTTGGAGCGTCTACGCCGGTTCCAAGGCGGTGCAGCAAGCCTGGGCCCGCGTCTGGCTCAACGAACTCAAGGACCGGCGGATCCGGGTGAACGTCCTGACTCCCGGCCAGGTCGCCACCGCGAAGCAGGAGGAAGTGTTCGACGAGGCCACCAAGAGCGCCTTCGAGTCGCTGATCCCCCGCGGAAAGATGGGCCGCCCCGAGGAGATCGCCTCGGTCGCTCTGTTCCTCGCCTCCGACGACTCCAGCTACATCAACGGGCTCGAAGTCGTCGCCGACGGCGGCACCACCGTCATCTGACCCGGACGAACGCCGCCACGTCGGAAGTACACCGGCAAGTTCGGCATCGGCACGGACCTGCCCGTCCGAGTCCGGGCCCGCTGAGGGCCCGGACCGCCGGGCGCGTCCCAAGCCTCGCTGGCGGGCGGCAACACCGATGAACTTTTCTATCTCTTGCAGGGCCAGATGGACTTCCAAATCGGCGACCAGCGATTGAGCGCCACGCGCGGCACGCTCGTCATGGTGCCGCGCGGGACGGTTCACGCGCCTGGTCGTCGGGGACGAGCAGGCCAGGTTCCTGGTCATGTTCGCACCCGCCGGCCCGGACGGGCTGTTCTACGAGATATCCGCGCTCGCCGCGGAGAACGGCGGGGTCATCAATGACAGTGACCCGCGCATCGAGGCGCTCACGGCCAAGTACGACACAGAACATGTCGGGCCGCCGATTCACTGAGCATGTTCTCCAACCCCTCACGAACAGATCCCGCCGGGACAGATCGTCGCGGCGGGATCGGGAGCCGGCCGCGACTCACGAGAGCCAGACGGCCGCAGCCGGGGCGGGGACAGTTGTGACGTCCCGACCCCGGCCGCTGTGGGCATTCAGGCGGCTTGACTACGAAGTAGTAAAGACCGGCGAGACATAGTAGTTGACCTCATTCCCGTTGGAGCTGGGGAAACTGCTGCTCGGGCCATACTTGAACACGCCATTGCCCTGCGTCGGCGTGCCCGCGGGCGCGGTGAGCGGGTAGCTGCGCTGCGGAGTGGTGAAGTACCCGGTGTCCCCGGCGTAGTTTCCGTTCGGTGCGTAGTAGGACGCGATGTAGGTCGTCCCTGCCGTCACGGCCACCGGTGTGGTGAAGGACAGCGTCTGCCAGCCGTTCGCGGTCTCGCCGGTGAAGGTGCCGGTTGCCAGGAGCGTTCCCGAAGTGGTCCACAGGTTGCCGATGTGGGTTCCGGTGTTGCCGGTGCCCTTGTAGAACATCACCCCCGTGACATGGCCGTTGACGGCGGGGATGAAGGTGGTCCCCAGTTCCGCCGCGTTGTTGTCTGTGATGTCCGGCTGGGCCGGGGTGGTGCTGGTCGGCCACAGGGTGCACGGGCAGGTCGCGGTCGGCATGGTCGTGCCGGTGGTGAAGGAGAAGGTCGCCGGGGCCGCCATCGGGTTGCCGGGCAGGTCCGAGGCGTTGACGGTGAGCGTGTACGTCGTGCTCGCCGCCCACTGGCCGCGGGGGGTGAATGTCGCGGTCTGGGTGGCCGCGGCGTAGGTCACCGTGCCGGGGACCGCCGTGCCGGTGTTGTCGGCGGCGGTGACGGTGAGCGTCGCCGGGTCGATCTGCCGGTCGAACACGATGGTCGGCGCGGTGGTGACGGCCACGCCGGTCGCGCTGGTGCTCGGCGTGGTCACGCCCACGGTCGGGCCCGAGGTGTCGGCGCCGTCCAGCACCAGCGGCCCGACGCCATAGCTGCCGCCGCTGGACGGCTGGGACGGGAAGGCCGTGCTGTAGACGTACACACCGTTCGCGCTGGTCGAGGTCGACTGGGGCGCGGTGATGTGGCCGGCGGTCAGCGGGGCCGCGAACATGCCCGGGTCCCACGAGTAGTGGCCGGCCGGAGCGTGGTAGGACACGACGTACGTCCGCCCCGCCACGATCGACACCGGCTGGTTGAACAGCATCGACTGCCATCCGGTCGCCGTCTCGCCGGTGAACGTGCCGGTGGCCACCAGCGTGCCGTTGGCCGTCCAGAGCGATCCGGTGTGGGTTCCGGTGTTCGCCGCCGCCTTGTAGAAGGTGACGCCCACGACCGTGGTCGGCTGGTCGGCCGTGAACTTCACACCGAGTTCCACGCTGCCGCCGTCGCCGAGGTCGGCAGTCGCCGGCGTCGCCGACTGCGGCCACAGGCCGTAGGCGACGCGCACGGTCGAGGTCGCCGACGACGCCAAGCCGTCGGTGCCGGTGGCGGTCACGGTGACCGTGTAGCCGCCGGCCGCGCTGTACGCGTGGGTGGCCGACGTGCTGGTGCCGGTCACGGGTGCCGAACCGTCGCCGAAGTCGAACTTGTAGCTCGCGATCGGGGCGGTGCCCGCGGCCGAGGCCGACGCGTCGACGGTGACCGGGGCGCCGATCGTCGTCACCGACGGGCTCGCGGTCACCGCGGCGGTCGGCGGCACCCGCGGCGCCACGGTGATGGCGGTGCTGGTGGACGACGAGAAGCCGTTGGCGTCGGTCGCGGTCACCAGGACGGTGTAGGTGCCGGCACTGGTGAAGGTGTGTGCCGCGGTCGCGCCGGCCTGCGGCCCGATCGCCGCCGAACCGTCACCGAACGAGAACGTGTAGCCGGTGATCGCGGCGCTGCCGGCCGTCGAGCCGGACGCGTCCGCGGTCACGGCCAGCGGCACGGTGCCGCCGGTCGGGGTCAGCGTCAGCGCCGGTGTGGGCGGGGTCCTGACGGTGACGGTCGCCGTGGCCGTTCCTGTCAGACCACTGCTGTCGGTGACTGTGGTCTTGACAGTGTACGTGCCCGCGGTGGTGTAGACGTGTGTCGCGGTCTTCGCGCTGGACGCCGCGACGGTCGTCCCGTCACCGAAGTCGAAGGCGTAGGTGGAGATCGGGTTGGTCCCCGCTGCCGACGCGGACGCGTCGGCGGTGACGGTCAGCCCGGTCGCGGTGGTGGTGTTGGACAACGCCAGGGCGGCGGTCGGCGGCGCGGTCGTCACCGTGACGCTCCTGGTAGCGGTGCTTGTCAGCCCACTGGCTCCGGTGACCGTCACGACGACCGTGTAGGTGCCGGTCGCCGAATAGGCGTGCGTCGCGGTCGGCGCGGTACCGGAGACAGTGGTCCCGTCGCCGAAGGCGAAGCTGTAGCTCGCGATCGTGTCATTCTGGCCGGGTGTCGAGGCGGAGGCGTCGGCGGTGACCGGGACTCCGACGCCGACCGGGCCCGCCGGGGCGACGGCCAGCGCCGCGGCCGGAGCGGTCTCCGCCGGGTTCAGCGTCGGCATCTGCGACGCCTGATTCGTCAGGTTGTTGCTGTCGGTCACGGTGACCGTGACGGTGATGCTGCCCACGAGGGTCGGATCGGTGTAGGTGTGCGTCGCCGTCGGGGTGGCCGAGGTGAGGACCGTTCCGTCGCCGAAGTCGAAGCTGTACTTCGTGATGGTGCCGAAGCCGGCCGTGGAGCCCGAGGCGTCCGCGGTGAAGGGCGTGCCGATGGTGAGCGAGGTCGGGACCGACAGTTGGGCGATCGGGTTCGTGGCGTTGACGTTCAGCGTCGTCGACAGCGTCGAGGTCACCCCGGAGGCGTCGGTGACGGTGACGGTGACCGGATAGGTGCCGGCCGCGGCGTAGGTGTGGTTCGCCGTGGTCGCCGGGGCGGTGACCGTGGTGACGGGACTGTGGTCGCCGAAGTCGAACGTGTAGCTGCTCAGCGCCGCGGTGCCGGCCCGCGAGGCGGAGGCGTTCGCGGTGACCGTCAGCGAACCCTGACTCGTCGGCGCCACCGACAGCCCGGCGACCGGACGGATCGGATCCAGACTGGACTCGGCCTGGCCGATGGCGGTGAAGCCGCCGGTGGTGGTGGTCGAGGTCGTCAGAGCGGCGCCGGTGTAGACGACCGGGGTGCCGGAGGTCTTGAACGCGACCAGGGACGGCTTGCCGGCGCCGTCGAGGTCGCCGTCGGTGGTGATCTGCGGATAGGTCGCGACCGGGAACGAGGGCGCGCCGGCCACCGCGGTGAGCGAGCCCAGCTGCGGAGCCAGGTTCGGGCTGGTGCCGGTGACCGTGATCAGGGCCTGGTACAGAGTGCCGGTGGTCCGGTCGCGCAGCCACAGGTCCTGGATGCCGTCGCCGTTGAGGTCGCCGGGGCACAGCAGGTCGTAGTCGGTCCAACTGGCCGAGGCCCCGGTCGGGACCGGGCTGGGTCCGCCCTTGGACAGCAGGAACGGCACGCCGAGCGAGTAACCGGGGTTCTGGCTCGGGTACAGCCACAGGTTGGCCTTGCCGGCGCCGTCGCTTTCGGCGGTCAGCAGGTCGGAGGCGCCGACCGTGGAGCCGACCGCGTAGTAGCTCAGGTTGGCGTCGGCCGCGGGGAACGCGCCGAGCGCCGTCATGGCACGCACGTTCCGCCAGTCCGGTGCGTAGTTGTTCGCCCCGACCGTGGTGCGCCCGCCGGACTGGTAACAAGGCAGAGAGCTGTTGGCCGAGCAGTTCGGCCGGCCGTCAGGGCTCTGGTTCTTCCCGGCGGTGAACGTGCCGAGCGGGGCGTTGATGTAGGTGTAGAGGGCGTTCGGCTTGGACGGCGTCCAGACGAACAGGTCGTCGGACTTGTTGCCGGTGGTCGAGCCGCGGTGGGTGATCAGGCTGTGGGCCCAGCTGGTGCCGTCAGGGGCCTGGTTCGCCGCGGAGATCACGACTCCGGTAGACGCCGCCGGGTCCGCCGGGCTGTAGGCGCGCAGTGCGCCGGAGGAGTCCACGGCGGCCCACTGCGGCGTGTTCTCCCCGGTCAGGTTGCCGACGGTCGCGTTGTGGTTGGGGTTGTCCGCGACGTAGAACACGTACGCGGGGGCAGCGGCGACGTTCCCGGCCCGGTCAACCGCGTCGTATGTCAGGGTGTGGCTACCCCATTGCGTCGGCGTGAAGCTGACGCCGGCGGTCGCCGTGCCGCCGGAGCTGCTGGCCGGCGCGACCCGGCTGGCTGAGCCGCCGTCGATGGTGACGTCGAAGTGGTCGATGCCGGAGACGGTGTCGGTCGCGGACAGGGTGAGCGTCCCGCCGGATCCGACCGTCTTGCCTCCGCCGTTGGCCGGGAAGTCCTTGCTGGTCACGGTGACGAGCGTCGGCGGCGCCGGATCGTAGGTGAACGTACAGCTCGCACTGCTCCCGGACCACAGTTGTCCGGTGGAGTACCCGGCGCTGTCGTCCCCGGTGACGGCGTGCCAGGTGTAGGTGTGCCCGGCTGTCATGTTCAGGCCGACACTCTGCTGTACGCCGGAGGATCCCAGACCGACTCCTGTGTACGTCGTCAGGGCATTGCTGTTGGTGGTGTGGTCGAACACCGTGAAGTAGGCGGCGACCCGCGCGGCGGGGGTGTTGGTGGAGGGGGTCGCGTAGAACGTCACGCCGCCGGTGCTGGCGCTGGTGATGCTGGAGGCGCCACCGATGAAGCCGTTGTCGACTCCGGTGCCGCAGGCGTCGGTGGTGCCGCCGGCCGCGGCAGGCGTGGTGTGCAGGTTGGAAGGAGCGTTGGGGATGTAGGAGTACGTCATGTAGATGGCTGTCGCGGTGACGTCCATCCGCCAGAACGAGTACTCCGAGGTCTCGGCGCCCGTCCACATCAGGGTCCAGCTTCGGTAGCCGGAGTTGACCGCCAGCTGCGCCGAACCGGTGATGTCGACGAAGATCTTCTTCTGCGGGAAGTACGTGCCCTTGGGCGTGGTGAAGGACAACGATCCGGCCGGACTGCCGACGCTGTGGGCGTTGACGCTGTTGTCGTAGGCCGGTGGATTCGCCCAGTCGCTGGAGGAAGTCGCACCGTGCATGGACCACACGTTCGCGGTGTTGCCGTTGCCGGTGTCGTTGGCGACGAAATGGACCGCTGTCTCGGCCGAGGCGCTCTCGACCCGCACGCTCGCGTTCTCGCCGGCGGGGAAGGACGGCATCCCGTAGTTGATCACGGTGCGGTCGATCCCGCAGGCCTGGTTGTTGCAGTCGTCACCGCCGGTCGGCGACACGCCGTTGGCCTTGCCGACGCCCTCACCGTCGCCGTTGGCCAGCGTGGTCCAGTATTTCGTCCCGTTGTAGGGATCGCCGGACGTCAGCTGGGTGTAGGTGTGGTTCCCGCTCCCTCCGTCGACACTCCACGGGTCCAGGTACAGCGGGAAGGTCGCGGTCGGGCTGGCGAGCAGCGCGGGGTCCGGGTCCAGTTCCTCGATGCCGCTACTGCTGCCCGCGGCGACGGAGTCGGTCCGGGCCAGCCGGGCGGACTTGGCGCCGTCGCCGGCCGTGTGCGCGTCGGACTTCCAGCGGGGTGCGCTCACGGCATGATGCGAAGCATCGGATGTGGGGCGGGAGGAGTCCCACATCTGCGGCGTGCCGGAGGTCATCACGGTCGCGCCGTGGGCGTCGGTGGCGACGAGGTTCCCGGCGGCATCGCTGTGCAGGGTCGCGCCGTGCACGGCGACGCCCAGGCGCAGGTGCGCCAGCGCCGGGTTCGCCGCGGCGGCCCGGTCGCGCACGACGAGGGTGTCCTCGAAGCTGCCGTCCACGGTCGCGGTGACGACCAGGTCGACGCCGGGCAGGGCATCGGGATAGGTGGCGGTGTCGCCGCTGATCATCGGCTTGGGCAGCGCGGCGGGGAAGGTGTAGGCGACCGACCACGACGACTCACCGATGCTGGCGAACGCGCCGGTGCCGCCGCCGGAGAGGCGCAGGCCACCCACCGCCGCGCGCGGGGCGTAGCCGCCACCGGCGACGGGCACGAGGGTGGCGTCCACCGGCGTCCAGACGCCGTCCTTCTTCACCTGGCGAGGCGTCGGCGCGTCGGTGTAGGTGAGCGTGCCGTCGGGGTTGGCCGTGGTGGTGGAGTAGGGGGTTGTCAGGGCGTCCACCGGTGCCGGCTTACCGGTGGATTTGGCCTTGGCCTGCGCTACGACGCGGGGGTCGGACTGAGCCTGAGCCGCAGTGCTGACAGCGGCCTGTATCGGCTGGTGGGCGGTGGTCGCTTGGGCGGATGCCCCCGCGGTCCCCAACGTGGTGCCGGCAAGCGCGGCAGCCAGCAGCACCGGTATCGCGCTGCGGCGCCGAATCAGACCTCTGGGAGGCCGATTCCACACGGCGATTGACATTCCTGGCCCTTTCGAGACGTTCGGCGAGGTGAGCATGGTGAGCGGCCGGGTCGGGCCGATGAGGGATGCGATCGTCACGGCGCGCTCGAGACGTCACAGCCGAAGATTCTCCCGTCTTGGGCGACATTGCAGACCTGCAAAGGGACGTCATATATGCCGAACGGTGATCGGGGGAAGAAGAAGTGCTTCGGTGTCGCGGATGCGGGGGGCGTCGTCGGAGCCGGCGGAGCAACGGAGGGCTGTGTCCGGCCGTCCGGATCGCCGGTCTGGCTCGAGATGAATTCCCCGACATAGTCGCTGGTTGCGGTACCGGCCCTGCTCGCTGCCTTATCGCCCATGCTGAGATAGCGCCCGAAGGCCTTCCCGAAAGGGAGCAGACTGATGCCGTCGCCGAACATCCCCGAGGTGTCGCCACGCCGCGCATCGATGGCCAACCCCCCCATCGCCGCGAATGTTCCGACACCGGGGAACCAGCTGAGGAAATGAAGCACGGTGGCGATCTGGTCGAGGTGCTTCTTGCTCATGGAGGCTTCCGTGCTCCACCCTTGGTCGGCGGCGATATTGCAGAACTCGACGCTTCCGTCGCCGAAGGTATCGGTCCCGTTGGCGGCGCAGTATTGAGTCGCCCATACCTCGAAGGCGGTGCGGTTCTTGGTCCCCCGGATGCTGCGCGCTGCGAGATCCTCGTCCGAGGGAATCGTGACCCCGGCGACTGTCACATGGCCCTGGCTGTGGCCGACGATGTGGGTCCAGTCGATGCAGCCGTCGGGGCAATAATTACCACGATCGCAGCCGTCGCAGAACCCGGGCGAATAATCACGATCGCAACCGTCGCAGAACCCACTCGGTTGCGAATCGGAGGAACTCGCCGCCGGTTTGTTGCAGATGCCGGCATCGGCATCGCATTTCGACGTACCGGTGGGATCGGATCCGGTGACCGGGCTGTCGCCGGCGTAGGCGTAGCCGCCCATCTGCTGGGGGTCGCCGGCTTCGAAGACGGGGTCGACCGAGATGAAGCGACCCGTACTGGCGTCATACTGCCTGGCACCGAGTTGCGTGAGCCCGGTGGAGGTGTCGTAGGGCTTGTTCAGGAAGGCGTGGTCGTCGACCCACGTGGGCATCGCGGCCCGCGGGTTCCCGTAGGGATCCATGTACCTGTGCGTCTCGGCGAGGCTGGCCGCGTCGATGGATGTGGTCGCGGTGCCGTGCGGATCGCTGTACTCGTACGCGATCGTGCCCGGTGCGCTGCGGACGA
>Ga0207671_10001126_pt1 | contig 32182 bp, 27 predicted proteins | sample KBSC24metaG_FD_184352 | JGI IMG/M metagenome (GOLD analysis project Ga0207671, IMG submission 184352) | Corn rhizosphere microbial communities from Kellogg Biological Station, Michigan, USA - KBS C2-4 metaG (SPAdes) (version 2) | ecosystem: Host-associated > Plants > Roots > Rhizosphere > Soil...
CCAAGATCAGGATACCGGTGGGGGAAGTGCGAACGAGTTTTTCCAAAAAATAATGCTGTTGCTCCTGCTTACTACGCTCCGCCCTCAAAGCATCGATCATTTGGTTGTAAACATCGATCAGTTCGTCGATCTCATATTTGCCGGTGGCTACGAATTTTACGGAAAAATCCCGGTCCCTGATCGCATCTGTTCCCTGCATCAGCAACTTTAAGGGGTGTATCAGCTGACTGTATAATTGCCACGATAGAAGGATGGAAAGCAGGATAAAAACTTCGGTGACGATAAAGAGGAGCTTATTACCCCCGAAAACAAAATAGGATAGCACCAGCGCCACCAGATGAACGATCACGACAAACAAAATGTATTTAGTCCGAAGTTTCATCGTAAGGGATATTATATTTCTCCAGCCTGCGGTACAGGGCACTCCGGGTAATTCCCAGCGCCTTGGCCACCCTTGTGATCCGGTGCTTATGAAAATCCATCGCTTTATGGATCATCTGGATCTCCATTTCCTCGAGCGTAAAGGCGCCGACTTCGGGTAATCGCACCGGGCCTTCTCTTTTAAATTCCATTTCCACCTGCTCCTGGAAATCATCGGCTTCCAGCTGATCTTTTTTCGTTACCAGTATCGTTCTCTCTACCAGGTTCTTTAACTGCCGGATATTGCCGGGCAAGGGCAGTTGCTGCAGCCAGGCCATGGCCTCAGCCGTCACTGATAGTCCGGGACGATCGTATATCTCCCGGAGATTATTCACAAAATGATTCACGAGTAAAGGGATATCTTTTGGCCTTTCCCGAAGAGCTGGCAGCCGGATCGTGATCAGGTTGATCCGGTACAAAAGGTCTTCCCGAAATGAGCCGGCGGCGATCATCTCCTGCAGATTCCTGTTCGTGGCACAAATTACCCTGATATCCAATATTTTGGAACGGCTGCTACCTAGCGCTTCATAGCTCCTGTCCTGTAACACTCTTAATAATTTCACCTGGCTGCTGTGATCCAGATCCCCAATCTCATCCAGGAAAATACTCCCTTTATTGGCCATCTCGAACCGGCCCACTCTGTCCGTCTTCGCATCTGTAAATGCGCCCCTCACATGGCCAAACATCTCGCTCTCGAACAAGGTGCTGGAGATGCCTCCCAGGTTGACTTTCACAAAAGGCTTATTATTCCGGAGGCTGTTCTGATGGATCGCCTCGGCAATCAATTCCTTGCCTGTGCCGCTCTCTCCCATGATCAGCACCGAGGCATCGGTAGCTGCGATGCGCCCGATCGTAGCCAGGATATCCAGCATCCTGGGGTCTTCCCCGATGATATGCTGGAACTGGAAATGGTCGTCGAGTTTTGAACGGCTAAGCCTTTCGACCTTTTTTTTGTGTAAGTTCAGGGTGGTATGTATGGATTGCAGCAGATAATCGTTATTCCAGGGCTTATTGACAAAATCGCTTGCCCCTGCCTTCATGCCGGCAACCGCAAGCTCGATGGTGGCCCACCCGGTGATCAGGATCACCGGTATTACCGGATACATCTTTCTGATCTGCTTCAGCAGGCTGATGCCTTCTTCCCCCGATGTTTCCGCACTGAAGTTCAGGTCCAGGATGATCAGGGAAGGAGTATGATGGTTCAGCCAGGCAAGGGCCTCGTTGGGCGAGCCGCAATCTTTGGTCGCATGTCCCTCCTGCTGCAATAGCAACAGCAGGGATATCCGCACCGCCTTATCATCTTCTATGATCAGTATCATACAGTAAGTGGCAATTTAGTGCTTTTTTGACTAGTCTTCGTGCAAGGCGACGGCAGGGTAAATAGCTGCCGCCTGTCTCCCGGGATAGAATGCGCAGATCATCACCAGCAGGTAAATAAAGGCAATAGCAAGCCCCTGCGCAATAAGATAGGTAAGGGCCGGCAGATCGAAAATATTCAGCAAAGGGAACTGAAGGGCAAAGAAAGAACCTACGATCAGCGAAATGGTCGACAGCACCAGCGCTTCCCCCATCAATTGCCTGGAGATGGAATGGCCGCTGGCACCAACCGCCCTGCGCAAACCGATCTCGCTTTTACGCTTGTTGATATTATACCAAAGTACTCCAAACAAGCCAAGCGCCACATTAATAATCAAAAAGCCGGCAACGATCAGTGTGATGATCACAGGTATGAGCCTGATATTATTTATTCTTACCCGCATATAGGACAGGTGCTGAATATTAATGTCCGAATTCCTCATGGCGCTGGAAAGTATTTTGAACAACCGGCTTTCGAAAGTTCCATCCGCGCCGGGCCTCACTTTTAAAAGAATGACGCCTCCCCCATAGGTGCTGGTGTCCACTCTCCTGTAAAAACCGCTATGCGGCCCCACGAAATCTCCCTTGTCCTTCAGATCATCGATCACCCCGACTATTTTCAAATTTCCCGGTCCTTCCCCTCCTTCACCAATCAACTTCCCAACGGCATTTTCTTCCCCGAATAAACTCTTCTTTAAGGTCTCATTGATCACGACAGGCTTTTCTTTGGCAGCATCGTCTTCTTTTGAAAACCACCTGCCTTCTTTAAGGCTGATATGCAATACATTACTATAGTTGTCATCGACCGTGTACTTATCTGTTCCTACATTTTTTTTATAGTAATTCACGTTCCCGCCATTATTATCATTTCCGAAAGGAATGTTCCCGCTTGAAAAACTTACATCCTCAATCTGGGGCATAGATCTGATCAATTGCCTTGCAGATTCTCTGAAAGCAGCAATGCTGTCGGCATTGGACATCCCCTTAGGGGTATCATATCCAAATTTCCATACCCTGTCATAGTCAAACCCTGTCGGGCGGTGATAGTTCTGATAATAATACACCAAGGCGGTAAATACGGCAAATAATATGATAAAAGAAACGAACATCTCCGTCATCAGCAAGAAGTTCTGTTTCTTCTTATTCCAGATCAGCTTGAATAAATGCGTCAGCATATGCTTGATTTACAATATTACTAAAAGGGTTATTGGGCCTTCAACGCCATTACCACATTCATCCTGGACATGCGCCAGGCAGGATAAACGCCCGACAGCAAGCCAAAAATAAGACTGGCAAGCAGGCTAAAAAAAAGTACATGTAAGTTGACGGAGAGGTGGTTGTTATCCATAAAATCTCTGCCGTTGATGATCTGTATAATGATGAATGACAACCCTACGCCGATGGCCCCTCCTATGAACGTGAGGATCAGGTTTTCTACAATAAACTGGTACACTAAGGTCCGGGAAGACGCTCCGAATGCCTTGCGAACGCCTATTTCAGAATAGCGGTCCATGATACGGCTGATATTGATGTTCACCAGGTTCAGGGTTGGTAACAACAGGAAAAGCAGGAAAAATATACTAACAATTACGATAAATATGTTCACTCCAGCACTGGCCCCCTCGGTAGACTTTGAGTGAAAATCGCGGACAAAAGATTCAAGATAGGTATCGGCAAAGGCAAACTTCCTGTTAAATGTTTTATTGTCGATCTTTTTATCGTCGAAGGGTACTTTTGCCATCATCTGATTGAATTCCTCTTTCATTTTGGGAATGTCGGCCTTTGAATCCAACAGCAGGATACATGTGTGTCCCCCGATGAGAGACGGTTCATGGATATCTTCTTGTGTAAGGATCAGGGGAATAAAGATATCTGCGTAAACATTGCTCCCGGAAGGCAAGTTCTTCACCACTCCGGTAATCCGGTATTGCATATTTAGTAGTTCTATATATTTTCCGACCGCGACTACGCCTTCGCTAAAATAATTTCTGCGGACTGCTTCTGAAATAACAACAACTTTTTCTCCGTTGTCTATCTGCTGTTTAGTATAAGGCTTCCCTTCGATGAACTGAAATTTCAAAACTTCCCAGAACTGATCGTTAGTGGATCTTACACTACTCACCTGCTTGCTATTGTTTAAATAAGTAGTTACAGGAAAATTGCCACTCATGATGGCTATCCTGACAGGTGTTTTTAACCTGGATACGTAATGATCGATGAAATAATAACTAGGGCCGGCGTTTATGCTGGATTCATTGTTAGAACTCCGCACCTGCATCCTGGTGACGAACAACTCTCTGTCCCTGTTGACATCGGGATAGCCCGCGCTGAACATCTTATCCACAAAGGCTGCAACGACAATTACGATCGTTAATGTAAAGCTGATGCCGAACAGGCTGATGAAAGTGAAAAACTTGTTTCTGCGCAGGACCGCGATGGCTATTTTAAAATAATTTCTAAGCATAAATTCAGTTTTGAGATGTTAGCGAACATCGATCGGTTATTGCACCAATATTCCATCGAACAACCTTACCAGGCGATGTGTTCTTGATGCCATATATTCATCATGGGTGACCATTATTATTGTTGTGTTGTCTGCCTCATTCAATTGCAGTAAAATATCCATGATCTCGCTGCCCATGGCACTGTCCAGGTTTCCCGTGGGCTCATCGGCCAGAATGATCTCGGGTCGGCCGACTATGGCCCTCGCGATGGCTACGCGTTGTTTCTGCCCGCCGGAAAGCTGTGAAGGGAAATGCTTCATGCGATTGGTCAAGCCGACTTTTTCCAACGCGGCTGAAGCCAGTTTTTTTCTTTCTTTGCTGGAACCGGCGCGATACAGCAAGGGCAATTCTACATTATCCAGCACTTTCAGATCGTTGATGAGATGATAGCTTTGAAAAACAAAACCGAGCTTCTTATTCCTGAAATTCGCCAGTTGTTTATCCGAAAAATGATCTGTTTTTTGCTCATCAATTTTTATATCTCCTTTTGTTGGGATATCCAGCAAGCCAACAATGTTTAACAAGGTACTTTTGCCACAGCCGGAAGGGCCCATGACAGACAGGAACTCACCCTTTGCAATGTCGAGGCTAATGCTGTTGAGCGCCAGTGTTTCAATAGCGCTTGTGCGATAAACTTTCTCAACGTTCCGTAAACGTATCATGATATTTATTTTATAGGTTATGTTTATTGTTTATAGACGATCTTCTCATTCTTTTCAAAGTCATACAAGGACAAATAACGCAACTGATAATAAGCACCCCAGAAATCCCTCAGGGCTGAAATATAATCCCTTTTCGCCTGGTCTTTCTCCGTAAAGGCAATACTCAGGTCGGTGACGCTTAAATTGCCGAGTACATACCGGTCTTTGGCAATCTGGTATTTCTCACTCGCAATACTGTCGGCTTCTGCTGCAAGGACTACCTGGTCTCTCATCATATTGAACAAGGTAACCTGGGTAACGATCTGCTGCACGAAGATCTGCTTATCCTGTTCTACCGTGTACTCTGTAAGCTGCTGATTGGCCTGGGCTGTCCTCGTCCTTGATCTTGACCTGCCCCAATCCAGAACAGGAATAATAAAATTCAACTGAACCAATTGCTGATCCTGTGGGTTCTGATACACTTTTTCTATAGTTTGCGCACTTTTGGAATACCCTAAATTTGCCGTTAAGACAGCATTGAGGCCATTATCCCCCCGCGCCTTGGCCACATCCCTCTTTGCTTCTGCCATACGCCGCACAAAAGCGATGGCATCTGACCGGTTGGCATAAGCTTCCGCCAGTACTTTATCCGTTGCGACATTCATGTCGATGTTGGCGGCAGGCAATTCAAGCGCAATCTTATCTGAACCTGTCAACCCTATGTAAGAACAAAGATTCAATGTTGCTATCTGCATATCACGTTTTGCCATGCCTACTGCTTTCCTTGCTTTTAGCTGCTCCAACTGAAGTTGAAGGATCTCGTTTTTTGATATTTTGCCAAGATCCAGCTTCTCACCAGCTATGCGTTGGATATTTTGTGTATTGACCAGGTTGGTTTCTGCCACCTGGAGATTGACCTGCGCCAGCAGCAGGTCGAAAAAATAGCCGCTGGCAATAATGGAGACCTGTTCCATCGATTCAATATAAGCCTGTTTGCTTTCATTAAATTTCAACGGTTCTATTTTTTTATCCCATTTTAAGGAATTGAATTGCCATAAGGGCTGGCTGTACCCAATTCCATAGGGCACCCCGTTATATAAAGTACTCTTACGGTCAAAATCATCAAAACGTTGCAGTTGGGTAGTGCCATAAATGCTTCCTCCGGTCGCCGCAATGCTTTGGCTGAAGGAAAGGTTCAGGGATGAATTGTCATTGTGAATGGGTTGGAATTGTATTGTTCCATTGGGTTGCAATACCTGTGTGAATGTTTTACTATAGCCCGGCAAGATGCCGGTCAAGGATAATTGCGGCTGATAATTGGAGCGGTAAGTGCGCCACTGCCAGTATTTTGTTTCTCTTACCGTAGCGGCCTGCCTTGAGGCAATCGATCTTAGTTTTGCCATCGTTACGACTTCTCCCAGGGAGATCCTGATGGTATCACCGGTGCCCTGACAATGCCCCCTGCAATAACAGGCTAACAGGGGAATAAAATAGAGCAATCGCCATTTCATCCGTATGTTTTTAGTCATCACCGTTTTGAATATCTTCTAATTATTAATAATAATCTCTTGTGAATTTTTATACTCGCTCATATCAGATGTGATAACTACGTCGCCTGGACGGACATTGTCTTTGATCTCTACATAATCAAAATTCATCATGCCTATATGTACTGTTCGTTTTTCAGCTCTTCCATTGTTTACTATGAAGATGTCCTGTGTCGGCGACCCTTTGAAAGTGGGTCCGTTCGCTACACGCAACACATTACTATGGGTTGAAGTAATAAGGAATACATCTACTTTCATATTTGGACGGAGCGTCTTGTTATTCCGTTGATCCAATTGTATATCGAATAATACAATACCATTGTGTACAGAGGGTTGAATATTGATCACCGTGCCTCTTATCTGTGTGTCATTGATACGTATGATTGCCGTCATGGCATTATGCAACTGGTCAAGATAATTGTCGGACAAGCTCCCCTGCACTTTAAAGCTGCCCAGGTCTGCTATGCGGGCAAGCGCATCTCCTTCCCTTATGGAAGCCCCTATGTTCTTATTAACCCAGGTGACGACCCCTTCCCGGCTTGCAACGATATTGGCCAATTGCAACCGCCGTCCCAACTCATTCAGGTCATTTTCCTGTATGGATGCGGCAATCTCTGCCTCCTTCATTTCTGCCCGCATGGTTTGTTGTTTGTTTTTTATTTCGTTTTCAAGTTGCTGTTTTTCCAGCATCGCCACTTTTAAATTGAGTTCGGCCTGTGAGACGTCTTCTTTCGTCCCACCGCCCGCCTTAAATAAACGTTTGGCATTTTCGACATCCGCATCAAGGCTGTTGATACGTAATTGTTTGATGTCATTATTGGATTGAATGTCGTAGAAGCTTTTATCCAGTTGGAGCCTCAGTTTCTTAATATCGTTGCGTTTGGATTCCAGTTGGAATTTCAACTTCGTATATTCTGTTTGGGAGGTAGATTTATCGAGTGTAAGAATAGATTGACCGGCCTTTACCCGGCTACCTGCATCCAGGATCACTTTCTGAACGGAAGCATTGATAGGGCTTGTGATGGTCTCTTCAAATTCAGGCAATACTTCTCCGGATGCAGTGATGGTATTTTCAATACCTCCCTTTTCCACGACTGCTGTAGTGAAGGCGGATCGTTTTAGGGAAGACCGCAAGGAGGCCCGGAGGAACCAGATGGCCAGGAGCAGGAGTAGGATCAGCGTTCCCGCTATAAGCAGATACTTTCTTTTTCTTTTGGCTATTACCTGTTCTGAGAGAGCCGTATCCATAACGCAAAATTTGCATGATGGTATCTCAATCCAGGTGCCAAATATAAATCGATACTAACCAGGTAATTAATCAAAAATTGAATTTTAAAAACGTCCGTTTTCGAACATTTTGGTCTATAAATATTCATTCGAATGACGTAAAGGATACCATCATCAGACAGTTGACGACGAGCGTGGCCATCTTGCCTCTAAATGCCTTGACCCGAACTTTAGTGACAAAATGAGATCAGGCTTGTTTTGTTGTCGATGCAATATGTAATGTTTTCTTTGATTTGCCTGATGCTGTCGTAAGCCATTTCTTTCTCATCATCTTCTTCGGCGAGCCGCCGCAGCTCATCATCGGCAATCGTAACGGGTGCAAATCGTTCGCGTAGCTCGAGCAATTTTTCTGAAGGCCACAATCCGCACAAGGGCCAGTCGCTGACCTGGGGTAGGCCAAAGAAGCCCTCTTCGCCACTTAACATTAATTCTTCTATCTGCACGTCAATGCCGAAGTCGGATTTGAGATATTCATTGATTAAATCCGTTTCATAGCTCAATTTCATATCATGGGTGGATGGTAGTTTTTCGCCGAGGTAGGCACATATGGAAATGAACGCATACCAGTAGGCGTGTGCGGAGGTTTTATTGTATTTCCTGAGCAAGCTGAATCGTTTTCCGAGGATCAAATGTTCAAGAGCTTGTCTTGACCTGGTGTGACCGTCGAAATCCTGATCAGCATAACATTGGAATTCCTCCGTTTGTACTACTGCGTCGAACAGCGCCTGGTCGATCGACCCAATTGTTTGTTTAACCTGTTCTGCGTCGATAGAGTAGGAGAATATATAATAGCCCATTATATGATTTATAACTGATAAATATAGCACTTCCGTTCAAACCACGTGTTTCGGACTCAATCGGCAGACGCCAGCCGGTGTGCTTTTTCTGAAAACGCTCGAATCTCTTCGGCGCGGCCAGCGCTAGTTCCCGGTCGTGCAGCGTTGTTTCAATCAGAAATAAAGCTGCGTTGTTCAAGAAACATATTTACAGTATTACTTAGGCCTTCTTCCTTTCCGCAACCCCAACTCCTTTATATCCTCCATATCCTTCGCCCGGGCCAACTTTTCCTTGCTGATCAGCAGATCCTCATAACTGAGGTTTTCCCGAAGAGTCCAAGGAAGCTCGAGGGTAGCCATGTAAACCAACGGCACTGCCGCCAATAATTAAATATTCAACTGCATGGTTATTGAGAACTGTGCAGACTTTTGACAAGTTCTCCAAAAAATCATTTTCCATGTTGCTTGCGCTTGCGCCTGGCTGGCACCATAGTTGCGCTGGCGGATTTAAGCACATCGAGCCACTTCTTCTGCCTCAACGCAGCTTTTGCTGCATCGGCAGGAGTGACCTGATCGGAGATGCCGCTGTTTTTCAGGTCCTCAAAGCTGGTATATCGATGGAGATTTGACATTCTCCTACAAATATAACAAATTTCCTGCTTTTATGGCTTGAAAAATCCACCTTCTGTGGTGCCCTAACGGGCTGTTAATTAAATAAATACTCACATTCCCAAACAGTTGCCGGACTTCACGCATATTATATAACGGTTTTTGCGTCAATCCTGGAATGCCGCTCTGGTTCAACGGCGGCTCTTTTACCGATCCTGCTTTTTCCCGTTCCAACTCTTCCCGCACGATAGCCCTTACCAGTTGCCCGAATTCTTCCGTTAATGTTTCCATCATTTTCGCTTTGACAGTCCAGGCTTTTTAGCCGTTTGATCTCCATTCGCAACCTGCAGGAATAATTTTGCGCGCTCATAATCTCTGGTTAAATAATGAGAACAGGCATCCCTGACCGTCAGAGGTTGCTTGCGTTTTAATGCGTTTTCCGGGTCAGGGTACGACAGGGCGTTGATGGGATAATTTACGAGGGGATCTGCGGCACATATACTTGCCTGCTACTATTCCACAGCAACAAGAGCTGTTGAGAAAATGTTTCGATAGCCGGTTGTATTACCAAAAGGGTAGCTATCGAACCACTTATATGATGACAATATTTCATCATAGTTTATTGAAATGAGCGAGAAACGACTGTTGGAAATCGACGGAAAAAAAGAAACCGGACTCGAAGTCCGGTTAGGTGGAGGTTACCGGAGTCGAACCGGTGACCTTTTGCATGCCATGCAAACGCTCTAGCCAACTGAGCTAAACCCCCTTTCACATTTCCGGGACGGCTGTAGGCGACCGGCCCGGAAAGGCCCTGCGGACGACCTGTGCGACAGGGAATCCATTTGGGAGTGCAAATATATAGGTTTTTGATGTAAACAATTCAAAAATGGGGGTTGTTAATTAGATTTGAGGTTCAATCAGTGTACTATGGGAGTCTGGAGACAATTTGCAGAATACTTCTATATCAAGAAAAGGGATCCTAACGCGCCGCATACCCAGTGGATGAAATATATGCATGGGATCAACCGGATCTCTATCTTCATGTTCCTGGTGGGGATCATCATCATTATTATCAAGCTGATCTTTTTCAGGAAGCATTGAGTGAGAAGGGGTGTGGAGAGGGAATGAAGAGGGGCTGAAGTATTAAGGGAGAGGAAGTGAGGAAAGAGGGTGAAGCATTAGGAGATGTCAGGTGTGAGGCGTGGCGGAGTGGGAAAGAAATTGTACAATGCTATGCGCTGCATTGGCGGAGGCATGTCCTCCCTGGCTGAGCAGCTCTTTCAGCGCTTTGTAGTCGGCCTGGAGCTGATGTTGCCGTTGGGGGTTATTCAGCAGATCGTTCAGCTCCTTTTTTAAGTTTTCCGGGGTAAGCTCGTCCTGGATCAATTCCTTCACTACAAGTTTGTCCATGATGAGGTTGACGAGCGAAATATATTTTACCTTGATCAGTCTTTTTGCTATTTGGTAGGAGAGGGCGCTCCCTTTATAACAGACTATTTCCGGCACTCCGAACAGGGCGGTCTCGAGGGTTGCGGTGCCTGAGGTAACGCAGGCGGCTTTGGCCTTTGAGAGGAGGGCGTAGGTCTGGTTGCGAACGGAAGAGACGTTGGGATGTTGTTTCAACATGTCTTCGTAAAATCCATCTTCCAGGCCGGGGGCTTTGGCCACTACGAATTGGTGGCCGGGGAAGTGATGACACACTTCCAGCATGATGGGAAGCTTTTTTAATATCTCCTGGCGGCGGGAACCGGGGAGAAGGGCGATGAGCGGGCGGGGGGCCGGGATTTCGGGGATCGAGGAGGGGGAGGAGAGAAAGTTGTCGATGACCTCTACCAGGGGATGACCCACGTATTCCACGTCAAAATTCCAGCGGCGATAAAACTCCTTTTCAAAAGGGAGGATGACGAGCATCTTGTCTACATTCTCCTTTAACTGTCGTACGCGCCCCTCTTTCCAGGCCCATACCTGTGGAGAGATATAATAGATGACCTTTATTCCCTGGCGATGGGCCCATTTTGCCATCCGCATGTTGAAGCCGGGATAATCCACCAGGATGAGAGCATCCGGCTTCCAGGACTGTATATCCTGACGGCAGAATTCAAGATTCCTGAAAATGGTGCGAAGGTTGCTCAGCACTTCCACAAAGCCCATAAAGGCAAGCTCCTTGTAATGCTTTACCAGAATGCCGCCGGCTGCTGCCATGAGGTCGCCCCCCCAACACCGGACTTCGGTGTGCGGGTCGGCCTTCTTCAACTCTTTGATGAGATTGCTGCCGTGCAGGTCGCCGGAGGCTTCGCCGGCAATAATGTAATACTTCATGGAGGGGCAAATATAAGATAAATGGAAGGGCGAACGATGGGTTCGTTTTTTTGTTACATTAGCTCCAAACTGCTACTATCATGCCTGGTTTCAATCGTCGCCGCTTTCTCGATACCCTGGGAACTTTCTCTGCAACTGCTTTGTTAAGCTCGATCAGCCGTCCTGCCTGGAGCCGCAACCTGGACAAGGCGCTCCATCATGCGGAAGAGAGGCTGCCCGGGGAATTGGCGGGAGACGAAGATTTCTGGTATTTCGTGCAACAGTCTTTTACGACCTCATCGGGGATAATCAATCTCAACAATGGCGGAGTATCGCCCTCTCCCAAGATCGTACAGGATGCCGTGAAGCGCTATCACGACATGTGTAATGATGCGCCCAGCTATTATATGTGGCGGGTACTCGACCAGGGGAGAGAGCCTCTCCGTAGGAACCTTGCCCGGATCGCGGGTACCTCGCCGGAGGAGATCGCCATCCATCGCAATGCCTCGGAAGCCCTGGAGACGGTAATTTTTGGATTACAGCTGAAGGCGGGGGATGAGGTGGTCCTCAGCAAACAGGATTATCCCAATATGATCAATGCCTGGAAGCAACGGGAGATAAGGGACGGCATCAAGCTGGTGTGGGTCAGCCTGGACCTTCCCAGCGAAGACAATGATTACATGGCAGGTCAGTACATCAAAGCTTTTACACCGAAAACAAAGGTGGTACATGTCACGCATGTCATCAACTGGAACGGACAAATACTGCCTGTAGGACGGATCGCGGATGCGGCCCATCAACAGGGTATCGAAGTGCTGGTGGATGGCGCGCATTCTTTTGCACAATTTGAATTTACCATCCCTTCACTGGGATGCGATTACTTCGGGACGAGCTTGCACAAATGGCTGACTGCCTGCATCGGCAGCGGACTGCTCTATGTAAAAAAAGAAAAAATACCGGCTATATACCCTCTCTTTGCCGCGAACGATCCGAAGTCCGACAATATCCGGAAGTTCGAAAGCCAGGGCACCCGGCCCTTTTTTATCGAACAGGCCATCGGCAAAGCGATCGACTTTTACGATATGATCGGTGCTGCCCGCAAAGAGCAGCGATTACTGTACCTCAAAAATTACTGGATGAATACGGTGAAAGATATTCCCAAAGTGAAGCTGCATACTTCCATGAAGCCGGGCTTTGGATGCGCCATCGGCATGGTAAGCGTCGAAGGCAGGAAAGCCGCGGAACTGGACAATTTCCTTTTTAACGAATACAGGATACACACGGTGGGTATCGAATGGGAAAACCTGCACGGAGTGAGGGTAACGCCCAACGTATATACGACGACCAGGGAGCTCGATGAGCTGATAAAGGCAATAAGAACATTTGCAAAGGGGGAGAAGGGATGAAAAGGGAAATAGGATTATTACAAGCGACCTCTATCAACATGATCGATATGGTGGGCATCGGCCCCTTCGTCATGCTGTCCCTGGTGATCCAGATCATAGGCAGCAGCCTCTTTCTCTGGGCCTGGATCTTCGGTGCGATTACGGCGCTGGTAGACGGTATGATCTGGAGTGAGCTGGGAGCGGCTTATCCATTGGCGGGCGGCAGCTATAATTTCCTGAAAGCGGCTTATGGAAAGAAATGGGGCCCCCTGATGTCCTTCCTCTTCGTCTGGCAAACCTGTCTGCAGGCGCCGCTGGTGGTGGCTTCGGGCGCCATCGGCTTCTCTACCTATTTTAAATTCCTCGTACCATCCCTTGGGGAACTGGGCAGCAAGGCTGTCTCGGGGACGGTGGTCATTCTCATCGTGCTGCTGCTATACCGGAATATAAAGACGATCGGCAAGATATCGGTGTTCCTGTGGGCGGGTGTCATCATCACGATGCTGTGGATCATTTTCAGCGGATGGACGCACCGGACGGTATCTTTTTCCTGTATACCCAGCGGTGACCAAACCATGTTCAGCTGGAGCTTTGCCCTTTTGCTGGGACAGGCATCCGGCAAAACCATCTACAGCTACCTGGGCTATTACAATGTATGCCACCTGGGAGGAGAGATCCGGGACCCTGCCCGCAATATTCCCCGAAGCATATTTATCTCCATCATTTGTATCGCGATACTTTACCTCTGTATGAACCTAAGCGTGGTGGGTGTGGTGCCCTGGCAGGAAGCGATGCATTCGGACTTTGTGATCAGCACCTTTATGGAGAAAATATATGGACACCGGACGGCGCTGGTCGCCACGGGGTTGATCCTATGGGTAGCTTTTGCATCCCTGTTCGCGGTGGTGCTGGGTTATTCGAGGGTACCCTATGCAGCAGCTGTCGACGGTCACTTTTTCCCCATATTTGCAAGACTGCATCCGACAAAATCCTTCCCTTACATCTCCCTTTTATTTATAGGAGCCCTGGGTTTTATTTTTAGCATCCAGCTAAAACTTGCTAATGCCGTCAGCGCCATTCTCGCCATGCGGATCCTTGTTCAATTTGTAGCACAGGCGGTGGGCGTGGTCATTCTCCGGCGAAGGGAAGGAACGGAGAAACTGCCCTTCAAAATGTGGTTGTATCCACTGCCGGTGATCCTCTCCGTGGGCATATGGTTATTCGTATGGGTTACGACGGGAAAATTTGCTTTGTATGGGCTGGCATTGGCGATGATCGGGGTGCTGGTATTTTTTATAACGAAAGATAAATGGAAAAAAATAATGTAGGTTTACAATATGGAACGCAGAACTTTTCTTCAACAGAGCACGCTTGCTGCCGCAGGATTTTTTATCAAACCATCATTTGGCACAGATTTTCCTGTTGTCCGGATACCGGAAGCGCAAAGGAAATTCAAGAGTAAATCGGTCGAGAAGATCATCCGGGATGTGAGAACGAACATCGGGAACAAGGAACTGGGGTGGCTTTTTGAGAATTGCTTCCCCAACACCCTGGATACTACGGTGGAATTCGATATTGCCGGCGGTAAGCCGGATACCTATGTCATCACGGGAGATATCGACGCCATGTGGCTAAGGGACAGCAGCGCCCAGGTATATCCTTACCTGTCGCTGACCAAAGATGACAAAGACCTGCAGCAACTGATAAGAGGGGTGATCCATCGCCAGGCGAAATGTATCCTGAAAGATCCCTATGCCAATGCTTTTTATAAGGACGAAAGCAAGGTGAGTGAATGGAAGGAGACGGATATAACGGATATGAAACCGGGTATCCATGAACGTAAATGGGAGATCGACAGTCTGTGTTACCCGATACGCCTTGCGTTTGGATATTGGTCGGAAACAAAGGACACCTCTCCCTTTGACGATGAATGGCTGGCGGCGATGGGGCTTGTCCTGAAAACATTCAAAGAGCAGCAGCGCAAGGACGGCGACGGGCCTTATAGTTTTCAGCGCAAGACGAGCTGGGCTACTGACGGTGTGCCCCTGGGCGGCTATGGATATCCTACGAAGAAAGTCGGTCTTATCCATTCGATGTTCCGTCCCAGCGACGATGCGACGATATATCCTTTCCTGATACCTTCCAACCTGTTTGCGCTCAGCAGTCTTCGTAACCTGCGTACATTGCTGGATGCGACGGGTAAAGGAAAGGAGCTGATCCAGTCCTGTTTTGCGCTGGAAAATGACCTGATCAAGGCATTGGGAGAATATGCCATTGTAAACCACCATACTTACGGACAGGTGTTTGCCTACGAAGTAGATGGTTTTGGTAACCATACTTTCATGGATGATGCGAATGTGCCCAGCCTGCTGGCGTTGCCATATCTCCAATCTCCCGGGTTTGCGGGCGATCTTTCTGTCCTGCACCCCGACAAAAAAGGATATATGGTCTATCAGAATACCCGGCGTGCAGTGCTCAGTGAGGCCAATCCGTTTTATTTCAAAGGCAAGGCAGGAGAAGGTGTCGGTGGTCCGCACGTGGGTGTCAATATGATCTGGCCTTTGAGCATTATCGTTAGAGGGCTGACGAGCCATGACTCGCAGGAAACGGCGCTATGTCTGAAGATGCTGCAGAACAGTCATGCCGGTACGGGCTTTATGCATGAAGCCTTCCACAAGGATGATGCGGCCAAGTTCACCCGGAAATGGTTTGCCTGGGCCAATACCCTCTTTGGAGAGTTGGTGTTGAAGACATACCGGGAGCGGCCGGCGCTATTGAGCTAACGGGCGCGGTAAGCGGAGAATATTTTACCCGGCGACGACCAGGTGGAAATTCTTTCCCTTTCTGATGAGGATGTATTTTTCCTTTAGCAAATAAGAATCATCGATCATCGCTTTTGGGTCTGTGACCTTTGTCTCATTGATACTGACACCTCCCTGTTGTATCATTTTCCTGGCATCGCCTTTACTGGAGAAAAAACTGCTGCCACACTCCGCCAGGAAAGTGACGGCGTCAACGGGCAGGGCGCTACCGAATATAGAAGTGGGAACACCACTGTTCAATAAGATGGTATCACTGGAGGTATTGATAAACCCGATAGGGTCGCCACCATAAAAACCTTTGCTGGTATTGATTATCTGCTCGTACTGCTCTGCCCCATGAACAAAAGAGGTGATCTCCTTTGCCAGGGCCTTTTGCAGTAATCTTTGTTCGGGCTGGCGACGATGCTCGTCTATAAGCGCTTCAATCTCCCCCTGGCCAAGGAAGGTGAAGGTTTTGATCCATTTTTCGGCGTCCGCATCGGTTGATTTGAGCCAGAACTGATAAAATTCGTAAGGAGTGGTCTTAACGGGGTCGAGCCATACGTTGCCTTTTTCGGTCTTACCGAATTTGGTCCCGTCGGTCTTGGTGACGAGGGGACAGGTGAAGGCAAAAGCTTCGCCTCCTGCCTTGCGCCGGATCAGCTCTGTACCCGTGGTGATATTGCCCCACTGATCGCTACCCCCCATTTGGAGCCTGGCATTTTTATTCGCATATAGCCAGTAAAAATCGTAGCCTTGCACGAGCTGATAGGTAAATTCGGTAAAACTCATGCCATTTTCGCCTTCTAAACGTTTGCGAACACTGTCTTTTGCAGACATATAATTAACAGTTATATGTTTGCCTACGTCCCTGATGAACTGAAGAAAGCTCATTTCTTTGAACCAGTCGTAATTATTTACCATTTCGGCAGCATTGGGGAGGCTGGGGGAGAAATCCAGGAATTTTTTTAGCTGTCCCTTGATGCCTTCGAGGTTGTGGTTGAGGGTGGCTTCGTCCAGCAAATTCCTTTCTTCACTCTTTCCGCTGGGGTCCCCGACCATGCCTGTGGCTCCGCCTACGAGCGCAATGGGTTTATGACCAGCCTTTTGTAAGTGAACCAGCAGCAGGATAGGGACGAGACTTCCAATATGGAGGCTGTCGGCCGTAGGGTCAAAGCCGATGTAGCCTGTGGTCATTTCCTTCGACAGCTGTTCTTCCGTACCGGGCATGATGTCCTGTATCATGCCACGCCATTGTAATTCAGTTATTAAATTGTTCATTGATAGTCAATCTTTTGGATGTCTGATGCCCATTTTTTTCCATAGGGTGGAATGAGTGGACGATCGGGGCAAAAGTACAGCATTTCGGGTACAATAATCTGAATGAAAGGGCGTTATAACCCGATAGCCCTGAAGCGGCCGTCCTACGGTGTTTCGGGCTGAAAAGTGATCCTGAAACAACCCCTGAAAAGCAACCGTATAAAAAACCATAACCATAGGCTTATGCTGAAAAGATTGCGGGGCGGGCTGCAACGGGGGACCCTAAAGAACCAAATGCGTCAGATGCGAAAAATTTACCCTTTATTACTTGCCGGATCATTTTTTTGCATCTCTGCATCTGCTCAATTCACCAAATATTCGAATGAATTTCTCAACATCGGCGCGGGCGCGAGGGGTATGTCCATGGCGGGCGCCCAGGCGGCCAGTGTCTCGGATGGTACGGCGGGCTACTGGAATCCCGCGGCACTTGGGAACATACGGGATAATCCCCAGCTGAACCTTATGCACTCGGAATATTATGCGGGCATAGGTAAGTATGATTTCGCCAACCTGGTGTTGCCGCTGAAGGACAATAAGCGGACGATAGGCATCACTGCACTACGGTTTGCCGTGGACGATATTCCCAACACGATCTTTTTGGTGCAGCCGGATGGAACGGTGAATTTTGACAATATCACTACCTTTTCTTCGGCTGACTATGCTTTTATTTTTTCCCTGGCGCAGCGGTCTAACCTTGGCAATGGAACAATCATCAATTTCGGAGCGAATGCAAAGGTGATCTACCGGAAGGCGGGAGACTTTGCTACGGCCTGGGGGTTTGGTTTTGACGCGGCTATCCAGATCCTCGGCAAACGCTGGAGACTGGGCGTTGTCGCCAGGGATGTCACGACGACCTTCAATGCATGGTCATACAGCATCAACCAGCAGATGCGGGAAGTATTTTACATGACCCAGAATGAGATACCCACCAAGTCCACGGAACTGACGGCCCCGCAGCTGATACTGGGCGGAAGCTATAATTTCAGGCTTGGCAGGAAAGTAAACCTGTTGGCGGAAGCCGATGTGGATGTGACCTTCGATGGGCGACGGAATACAGTGATCAGCACCAACCCGGTGAGCATCGACCCGAAGCTGGGCCTTGAATTATCCTTTAAAGATGTATTCTTTGTCCGGGGTGGTATCAATAATTTTCAAAAGGCGCTGGATGACAAGGATACTACTAACCAGAAGAAGATATGGATCTATCAGCCAAGCGTAGGTGCGGGATTCAAAGTGGGCGATGTGCAGATCGATTATGCGTTCACCAACCTGGCTAATCAATCTTATCCGTTATATACACACGTATTCTCACTGAGGATCGATATGAAGAGAAAGGAAAAGAAAAAATGAACCCGAAACCCGATTTTATGAAAACATTTTTTACTGTTTTTCTCTTACTGTTGACAATGGGGCTTTCCGCCCAGTCTTACAATAACGAGTGGATCGATTATAGTAAGACCTATTTTAAATTCAAGGTAGGAGCCAATGGTCTGTACCGTATCCCACAGTCCGTGCTGGCAAGCGCGGGGTTGGGCGGCGCACAGGCACAGCAATTTCAACTTTTCCGCAACGGGCAGGAAGTGCCCATTTATACTTCGGTGGCAAGCGGTGTACTCGGCAGCAGTGACTATATCGAGTTCTGGGGAAAGATGAATGACGGCGATGCGGACCAGGCGCTGTACAGAACCCCTGCCTATCAGCATACAAAGAAATGGAGCCTGGAGACGGATACTGCCGTTTATTTTCTTACGGTCAACAGCACGGGAACGCCTTTTCATTTTATCAATACGACCAATGATGTCTCCGGTACTTCACTGCCGGTGGAGCCCTATTTTATGCATAAGGCGGGCACCTACTTCAAGAGTGGCATCAACCCGGGCTTTGCGCAGGTAGTGGGTGAATATATCTATTCCTCTTCCTACGACATGGGCGAGTTCTGGTCCACGGGACCTATATATGCGGGTAACAGTCTGTCGGATAATCAGAACAACTTATTTGTATATACGGGTGGCCCTGATGCAACGGTCAGCTTTGGTATGGTGGGCTGTGCGGATTACAACCGTAGTGTGAAGTTTGTGCTGAATGGTACTTCAATGATCGACACTGCCATGAATAGTTTTGACGACCTGAACACCACCAGGTCTGTGCCGGTGAGTCTGCTGAGCAGCAATGCGGCAAGTGTGCAGTTCATGAACACCGGTACGACCAGTGTGGATAGAATGGTGGCCTCCTATTATGAGCTGAACTACCCCCGTCAATTCAATTTCGGAGGGCAACCCAATTTTTATTTTGAGCTGCCGGCAAGGGCGACCGGCTATCACCTGCAAATAAATAACCTGGCAATGGCGTCGGGTGTTACCCCGGTATTGTATGACCTTACGGAAGGGCGCCGCTATGATGCGGTGATAGGAGGTAGTAATGTCCTGTCTTTTGTCCTTGGCGGATCGGCGTATAACCGCAGGCTTGTCCTGGTGAATGAAGATCCTGCCGGTGTGCGAACGGTCAATTCCCTGACGCCAAGAACCTTTACGAACTATGCTTTGAGCGCCAACCAGGGCAATTATATCATCATCAGCCATCCTGCGCTGTATACAGGCTCCAGCGGTAATAACCCTGTGGCAGATTACAAAAATTACCGGAGCTCGCCGGCAGGCGGCAGTTTTAATGCGCATACCTATGAGATCGATGAGCTGGTGGACCAGTTTGCGTTCGGGATCAAAAAGCATCCTATTTCCATATTCAATTTTCTCCGGTTTGCCAGGGCCAATTTTGCCGCCGCACCCCAGTTTGTGATGCTGATAGGGCATGGGATGACCTATAACGACTATAATTATTACAGCGAGACGATGCATGCCCCATTGGCCGACGGGTTGAATCTCATACCGACATTCGGCTACCCGGCATCGGACAATAAGCTCAGCGCTGCGACTTCCATGGACGCGGTGCCGGTGACGCCCATAGGCAGGCTATCCGTGGTGTCGGGGCCTGAAATAGAAGTTTATCTGGCAAAAATAAAAGAGTATGAGCTTACCCAGGCTACGGCACCCAATACTATCGACGGCCGTCTGTGGATGAAGAATGTGCTTCATCTTACGGGGGTCAGCGAGCCTTTCCTTGGTCAGATATTGTGTAATTACATGTATGTATACAAGGATATCATCGCGGACACGGCCTATGGCGCCAATGTCTCTATCCTGTGTGATGGAAATGCGGGTCAGATCAGCCAGGTTCCGCTGAATCTTATTTCCAACCTGTTTACGACGGGGATGAGCGTACTGAACTATTTCGGCCACTCAAACAATACTGCGCTGGGATATAACCTGGACAATCCAAAGGATTACAATAACCCGGGGAAATACCCGGTATTCTTTATCAATGGGTGTGATGCGGGTAACTTTTTTGTTTATGACAACCAGCGATTCGGTTATAGCGAGACCATGTCGGAGCAGTATGTCCTGGCAAAGGATCGGGGTTCTATTGCTTTTGTCGCCAGCACGCACTTCGGGATTGTAAATTATCTCAATCTCTACTTATACGGACTGTACAATCTGATGGATCAGTCGGACTATGGGAAACCGCTGGGGATTATTGAGAAGGATGCTTTTCAGAAGCTGATCCTGACGGCGCCGGGGGATTATTTTGCGCGGCTGCATGCGGAAGAAATGACCATACATGGCGATCCGGCACTCCGGCTGAACCAGGGAAGTCTGCCGGACTATGATATAGAAGCCTCCCAGGTGGTTATCAATCCTTCCTTTATTGCTGTCAGCAATACCAATTTTACGATAAATGCACGGTTCTATAACCTGGGTAAGGTGGTGCCGGACTCCATTACCATACTGGTCCGGCGGAAATATCCCAATGGCAGTGTTGCCACGTTACTGAGCAAGAAGATACCGGGTATCAGGTATTCGGATTCGATCCAGCTGGTGATCCCGATCGACCCGGACAGGGATAAAGGACAGAACCAGATCACGATCACGGTGAATTCAGATAATACGGTGACTGAAACTACACTGGCGAATAATAGCGTGACCAGCCCATTTTATATTTATGAGAATGAGGCTACGCCTGTCTACCCGTATCAGTATGCCATTATCAATAAATCTAATTCGAAGCTATATGCTTCCACGGCAGACCCGTTCAGCGCCACTCAGCAATTTGCGGTGGAAATAGACACCACGCAATCCTTTAATTCTCCGTTGAAGGTATCCAAGACTTTGATGTCCGGAGGTGGGGTATTGGAAGTGGACCCGGGCATCACGTACATGGATAGTGTTGTTTATTACTGGCGTGTGGCGATCGTGCCGTCGTCAGGCGGGCAATACAACTGGAATAATGCTTCGTTCGTTTATATCGATCCGTCGAAGAGCGGCGAAGGCTATAACCAATCGCATTATTTTCAACATCAAAATTCTTCTACGGCCAATATTTACCTGGACGCGAACAGTCGTAAATGGAGATTCCAGGATCACATGAACAGCCTGTATATCCGCAATACGACGTATCCTGTGGGCGCGGGAGGTCTGGATGATCAGGGATACAGTACAAATGTCAATGCGGGATCGTATCTCGTAGGTCCGGGTTGCGCCTATGACGAGATCATATTCAATGTATATGATTCGGTGACATTCCGGCCCTGGCAAAACGATTATTCCGGTCCTACGGGTCTTTACAATAGTCTGAGGTCCACCTGCGGCCCTAACCGGGGATATAATTTTGAGTACCCGCTGGGAACCGTTGCGGGACGAAAGAACGCGATGGATTTCCTGGACATGCTGCCGGTGGGCGCCTTTATTCAAGTCAGGGATAATGACAACCCTGACAGCGCCAGCAATACCTATGCCGACAAGTGGAAGGCGGATACGGCTATTTATGGTTCTGGTAATTCTTTATACCACCGGTTCCATAATGCGGGCGTAACAGTGATCGACTCGTTCACAAAACCACGCTCATGGGCATTCGTATACCAGAAAGGAGTGAACTCGTTCATCCCCAAGTATGCGATAACCAATGGAGTACTGGATGCCATTGCCTTTACAGTGGACTGTTCAACGCCGGATACTGCAGGTTCCATTACCTCTCCGATATTCGGACCTGCCAAAAAATGGGACAAGGTGCATTGGAGGGGTAGTTCCCTGGAGTCTCCGGGGACGGATTCGGCCATTGTACAAGTGATAGGAGTCGACACTTTGGGTAACAAGACGACGCTGTTCAATCTCGACAGGACCCAGCAGGACTTCGATGTGTCTTCTGTAATCGTTACACAATATCCTTTCCTTCAGCTGAGCCTGGGGACGATGGATGTGAAGCATGGAACGCCGTACCAGCTGAAATACTGGAGAATAGAAGATACACCAGCACCGGAAGGAGCGCTGGCTGCCAACATCCTTCTAAAAGCCAAGGATACGGTGGATCAGGGAGCGCAGCTGGAGTTTGCCATTGCCTTCAAGAATGTGAGCCCCTATGCATTCGACAGCATGCAGATAAAGGCTTATATCCTGGATAAGAACAATGTTACCCATGTACTCCAGCTTCCGAGGAGAAGGCCGATCATCAGCGGCGACACGTTGGTCTTCGATTATGTGATCGATACCAAGACCTATCCGGGATCGAACACGATCTACCTGGACTTCAATCCGGACCGCGCACAACCGGAACAGTATATCTTCAATAACTTTTTGTATAAGAAATTCTATGTGCGTTATGAGAACAGGAATCCCACGATGGACGTGACCTTTGACAATGTGCATATCCTGAATAATGATATCGTTTCAGCGAGACCGCATATACAGGTAAAGCTCCAGACGGAGTCCAAGTTCCTGCTGATGCAGGATACTTCGCTGATCAGCGTGCAATTGAGATACCCGGATGGCAGCCTCCATCCCTTTTATTTCAACACGGATACCCTGCGTTTCACCCCGTCAACGGGTGGCGCCAATAATGTGGCGACGGTAGATTTCTATCCTGCTTTTACGAAGCAGTACAAAGAAAACGGGGATGATTATGAGCTGATCGTCACGGGTAAAGATCCGCTGGGCAACCAGGCGGGCGCGGCTCCGTACAGAGTAGGGTTCAAGATCATTACAAAAGCTATGATCTCGAACCTGCTGAACTATCCCAATCCGTTCACTACTTCTACTGCTTTTGTCTTTACGATCACGGGCAGTGAAGTCCCTCAGAACATCAAGATACAGATACTTACCATTACGGGTAAGATCGTCAGGGAGATCACTATCGATGAGCTGGGACCGCTGCATGTCGGTCGCAATATCACGGAGTTCAAGTGGAATGGTACGGATATGTATGGTCAAAGGCTGGCGAATGGCGTATACCTTTATCACGTGGTGACGAACCTGCACGGCAAGAGCCTGGAAAAATATAAGGCCTCGGGAGACAATACGGATCAGTACTTCAATAACGGGTACGGGAAAATGTATCTCATGAGGTAGCGGAAAGAGAGGGGAGCGAAGGTTGCGACAGGCGCAGGTGCCTGATCCGGCGACTGCATAACAGTAGCATCGTTACGAAGGCGATGAATAGTTGGATCCAAAGGGCTTTCTTTATGGGCCGGGGATTGAATGTAAATTGAATATTCTGCTTGCCCGGCTGTAACGGGACGGTTATAAAGGTCTTAAAACCGGTGAAATGGGGAACGGCGCTCCCGTTGACGGAGACGGTCCACCAGGGATAGTCGTTTTGAAGAAAGGTGAGATAACGGTAGCCGGGGTTGTCGACGGTGGTCTGAATAAGGCCGGGACCGAATTCCCGGACGTGGATCAGCGAGCTGTCGAAAGCGGTAGCTGTGTGCAGGATAGTGTCTGTACTAAGAAAGAGATATGATTGCCGGAGGATAAAATGAAAAAGCGCTGAATCCTGGAAAAGCTGTTCAGTCGTACTCAATTCTATGGGATATGCTTCTTTTTTCAGATAGCCGATCTTTTTACTATAAGATCCCAGTAACATAAGGTCCTTCGCGTAGGATGAATCCAGGTAGGCGGTGGAGATAAGCGCCTTTTGTTCAGGCGCGTGAATGCCTTTTGGAAAGTAACTGATCAGTGCCTGGCGGGAAGCTTTGCCGGCCATCCCGAGGCCTGTGAAAGGCAGGATACACCAGGACAGGATCATCTGGTGAATGGCGATGACGATCACGAGACTGTACTGTCTGCCCCAATATCTGCGGATCAGGCTTAATGTCACCAGCTGGATCAGGGATTGAAAGAAGATCATATCCCAGATACTCGCCTCATCTATCAGCCATTTTATATGTTGTTTAAGGTCACCGGACGGAGGTGAAGGAGCATGGAGGAGGGAATGCCGGGTGAAAAATATAAACGCTGCTGAAATGACCAGGGCGGCCAGAAAGAGTCCTTTAAAAGGGGTTATGAGGGCTTTGGCTTTTTCGCCGGATGAGAGGTTCTTTATACAATAATGGAAGCCGGCGGCGCCTGCCAGCACCAGGGTCAGCACGACAAAATAGTTGAACTCTCCGTTGAGGCGGACGTGGCCGGTGAAAGGAAGAAAATGATAGGCGAAAGTTTTAAAAATGCCCCCGGAGGAGAGAAGGATAAAAAAAATAAGGATGAGTCCGGTGGCCAGCAGCATTTTCCTGCGTGCATAGATGCAAAAAACTATAAAGCAGATGAAAAGAAATATGCCTGTATATGTATTTCGCATGGCGATATCGGTCTGAAAAAATGCATCGGCTTTTTGGACTGCCAGCGGGAATAACAGGGACAGGTAGGAGGGAAATGTCGTTGGATGCAGCAGTGATTGTCCGAGAGGGATGATACTGCCTCTTGAAATATGCGGCAGGATGTCCATATCGCTAATGATAACCACGAGAGAGAAGAGAAGGCTGACCAGGAGGAAAACGAGGTTGGATCGCCAGTAAGAGGCGGAGGCGTATCCGGGCGCAATGTCCTTCCGGAGGCCAAAAACGGCAAGAATCAGAAGAAGAAAGAAATAAAATGCTCCGATCACAAGCCCGGGATGTGTGGAAGCGATGAACAGGAATACGCACCAGCCGCCGATGATGAAATTTTTTACAGTGGGCGCCCGGTGTATCCTGAAAAAATAAAGCAGCATGTAAGGAAAGAAGGCGGTCCCGGTGATCCAGCAGAAATGCTGTAAATGTCCCAGGATGAACCCGCACGTCATGTACGATATGGCAGCGATGATGGCGGGGGGCTTTGTACCCAGGTTGTCCCTGCATAGAAGATAAATACCCCATCCGCCCAGGAGTATGTACATCATCTCCTCGAGGGTAATGGCCCAAATGCCGTAGCCTGATGTGCAGGCAATAAGCCATTGGAAAGGATTCCAGTATCCGTCATTCATATCCCCGTATTGGGGAATGCCGAAATTGATATATGGATTCCACCAGGGAAAATATCCTGAATAAAGACTTTCGCTGGTGACAAAGCGTGTGGGCAGGTTTTGCGTTATCAGGTCGTTCTTTATATGAAAGAAAGGGAGAAAGACGGGGAGATAAGCCGCGAGAAGGAACAACAGCAGGAGCAGGAATGGGCGTTTGATCAGAAAGGCTGCCGTTGTCCTCATCGTCAGTATTTGTATTGTTGGATAAATGTGCTATCGGGGCCGGGCTGCATACGGAAACCATCGCGAAGGGAAGGCCCCCTTCGTAAGAGAAAGGGGTTCTCCTGGCATGTGCAGGGGAGGGGAAGGTGACCTAAAAGGCATGGGTAGCCACTCGCCGGCGTTTCCGGCCGCCGGTAGTTTGTACCGTTAATAATGATGGTTGTGGCTGTCTGATCGACGAACGGCTGCGGGTGTATCAAAATAGAGGAAGTATGCATTTTTGCGGAAAGATAGATAATCGTGCCGATGGTTGTCAGTAAAAGGCCGTAGCGATACCAGGTTACGGGGACCATATGTCCGAAAAGCAGGCTTGCCGGCAGCAATGCGGTGCAGAGCAGGGCTGCGTAGCCAAAGCGGGGGCTGGGGGCTGTGAAGAACCAGGCTGCTTCCATCAATAGCAGGAGCAGCAGGAAAGTGCGGATACGGGGATAGGTTATGGGGAGCTTCTTTTTTGTAAAGAAGAGGAAGAGGGAAGCGATGCTGAGCAATATGATCAATTTGTGCTGCGGCAGGATGTTGCTGAACCATTCCGCGAACCAGGCTGTGTGTTGTTGTCTGAATGCAAAGCTGTTGATAAAATCCCTGTTATAGAACCGGTTCGACAGGATGATGTAATTGTGCAATAAGCTTGTCATTTCCCGGGGTAATTTCCAGTCGGGGTTGCCGGCCAGCCAGGGCAGGGGGTAAAGCGGGTAACCTGTTATGATATAGTTTTTGATCAATACGGGGACGAGGGTCAGTAAGAACAGGGTGGAGGTAAAGAGCCAGTAGGAAAGGATACGATTGCGGAAAAGATGGTAGGCGAGCAGGATGAGGACAAAGACGCCCGACAGCTTAAACCCCAATGCGGAAAATGCGATAAAAACAAACAGAAGGGAAGGGCCCGGTCCTTTGTCCATCATCATACATTCGACCCAGCAGCATATGACCAGCATGATGCAGGCGGTTACGATGGTGTCATAATCGGTGGAGCCGGCTGTGCCCCTGAGCAGCTCCCAGTCATACAGGAAATAAACGAGTAAAAGGAAATAGAAGAGGCAAAGGCTTCGGTGCGCAGGGGAGGAATGCCAGTTTTGCCAGTGATATTTCCAGTGCTGGAACAGCCAGATAAAGAACCAGATGACGAGGGTGACGTTGAGATAGGAGAAATTTCCGTCCTCAAAGCCTGGTATATGAAAAAAACCGATCAGCAGAAACCAGTTGGAGCCCAATCCCAGCCTGGGAAAGAGGTTGGCTATTCCGGGCACTGCGGGGAATTCGGATGCCCATCTGACAATCTGGAGGTGATAGATCCTGGTATCGGTGCTGGCGGTGGGCAAACAACTCAATACGAGGAACAGGATCAGACAGGTAATAAGGAAGAGCAGGGGTATACCGGTAAGGCGGGTACGAAAAAGTGACAGGGATGAGAAGAGTTTTTTTATTTTTCCTGCTCCCAGGATAGCGGTGATCGACAGTTGAATGACTGTGAGCAGGAGCAGGCTGGTGAACCGTAATGGAATGACCAGGTAGAGCCAGGAGGAGAGGAGGCCAAGGACCATGCAGCCTGTAATAAAGAGGAAAGCTATCAATCCGCCCCAGGACCTGTACCATACGAGGTCAGCCGCGGGCTCTTTTTTTACCAGGAGCAATGGGATGAGTCCCCATGAGCAGCAGGTAAACGAGATAATAAAGATGTGAAGCAGTTGCTGCAGCATGGTCTCCTATGTAAGTTAACGGTAAAAATATAAAAATAGCTAATATTGAAAATGAATTCGATAGAAAAAAGGCTGCATGTACCATGGCTGGATGGATTGAGGGGGCTGGCGATCCTTTTGGTGGTGATGCATCATTTTTTTGATGGATACTATTTATTTACGGTGGGATGGGTGGGTGTCAATCTTTTTTTTATCCTTTCGGGGTACCTGATTACGGGAAGGCTCCTGTGTCATATGGAGCAGGATGGGGGGCGGCATTTCTTCAGAAATTTTTATGGACGCAGGGTACTGCGGATCTTTCCACTTTACTATGGGACCCTGGTTGTTTTTTTTATGGTGCTCCCTGTTTTTTACAGCCGTTATTTTTATTTTTTTCACGATCTGTACAGGGACCAATGGTGGTACTGGAGCTATCTGAGCAACTGGCAGACGGTGTTGTATGGGATGCCGGCAAACGGGATGCTGATCACGTTCTGGTCCCTGGCTGTCGAAGAGCAATTTTACCTGGTATGGCCGTTTATCTTCCGGTATACGGAGCGTCTCAACCGTAAGACGATCATCCTGATCCTTTGGGGGGTATCCATTGTTTGCAGGGTGTGGGCGAAAAACACGATGCTGAGCTATTTCAGCACATTGACGGCGGCAGAGCCATTGCTGATGGGCGCATTGCTGATCCTACTTGAAAAAGAGGGCCGGCTGGGGTATTACCGCCGGGTAGTGGCGGTGATGAGCGTGTGTGCGATGGCGGTCCTTTCGTTCGTTGTGTGGAAGGATCATGACCTTACCTTTAGAAATGCGGGCATTATGAGGTGGGGTTATACCTGTATCGATGTCCTGCTGGCGGCGTTATTATATGTGCTGGTAGCGCCCGGCGGAGGGGTGGCTGTCAGACGTTTGTTCTCATCCGGGTGGCTCAGGTGGGTGGGAAAATATTCTTACGGCATTTACGTATACCACGGGTTCATCATGCAGATGCTGGTATTTAAGTGCCAGGCGATCCTCGTGGGTCGTGGAATGCAGGCGGGTCCTGTTTATTTTCTCACGCGGGCAGGGGGGATCGTTCTCTTATTGGTATGCAGCTACGGAAGCTATTATCTTTTTGAAAAACAGTTCCTGCGATTGAAGAAATATTTTACCTGATCAGCTTTTGAGGTCTTGTATCCTGTTGACATACTTCCCTATCATATCGAATTCGAGATTCACGAGGCTACCGGGTAGTATGGATTGGATATTGGTGTGTTCGAAGGTATAGGGTATGATGGCCACGTCAAAGCGGGATCTTTTTACGTTGAAAATGGTGAGGCTGATACCGTTGAGGCTGATGGAGCCTTTTTCGATGACGAGAGGGGCGAATTTTTTGGGAAATTCAAACCGGAATTCCCAGCTGCCGTCAAGCTCTTTTCTTTGTGTGCATACGGCGGTGGTGTCGACGTGTCCCTGTACGATGTGGCCATCGAGGCGGCCGTTCATCTGGAGGCATCTTTCCAGGTTCACCAGGTGTCCCCGCTGCCAGCTTTCCAGGTTGGTCTTTTGGAGGGTTTCTTCGATGGCGGTGACCCTGTGGGCGCCGTCTTTTATCTCTTCTACAGTGAGACAGACGCCATTGTGGGAAATGCTTTGATCTATTTTCAATTCTTCCGAGATAGAGGATTCGATCCAGAAGGTGCGATTGGAGCCCCGGGATGCTGCTTCCCGGACTTTTCCGAGCGATTCGATGATTCCTGTAAACATGGGGGCGAATTTCGCAAATTTCTCCATAGAATTTCCTTTTTCCGGAATTTGCTGTATATTTGCAACCCGGTTGTCAGAGGTGGCAACTGGATTAACATCAAAAAGAGGTCATAATATGTTGATTATCGATTCCAAAGATTGCGAAAACATTGACAAAGCGCTCAAGAAGTACAAGAAGAAATTCGAGAAGGCCAAGATCCTCATACAATTGAGGGAGCGTCAGTCGTACACCAAGCCTTCCGTCAGGCGGAGAGGCGAGGTGCTCAAGGCTGTTTACAAGCAGCAGGTAGCCAACGGCACGGTAGAAAAGTAATATACGCATAAATGATTGATACATAGGCTGTCATAAGACGGCCTATGTTCGTTTACGGATGGGTTGGGACAAAGTGGGGAAAAAGTGGGGAAAAAGTGTAACTTACATATATAATTTCACGAGATTTGGAGTCGCCGATCACCTCGTTTATCGATCATCTGAAATTTGAGAAGCGGAGCTCTCCGCATACGGTACGCAGCTACCATGCAATTTTTCGATTTTAATGTTTTGACGTTTGGTGAGGTGGCTGTACGGGCCATTACGCCTTCAATGATCCGGAGCTGGCTGGCATCTTTAAAGGATGGGGGGATCAGCAGCCGGAGCGTCAACCGGAAAATATCCACACTTAAGTCTTTTTTTAAATACCAGATCCGTTGCGGGGTGGTGGAGCAGTCGCCTATGGCGGCCATTACGAGTCCCAAGTCCAGCAAACGGCTGCCGGTGTATGTGGAGCAGCAGGATATTGCGGCGCTTTTCAGGCGACTGGTGTTCCCGGATGACTGGGAGGGATGGACGGACAGGCTTTTGCTGGCTGTTTTTTACCATACGGGGATCCGGCTGAGTGAATTGATCAATCTGAAAGAGCGGCAGGTGGATAAGGGGAACAGGTGTATAAAGGTTGTCGGTAAAGGGAATAAGGAGCGGGTAATACCTATCGGCAGCTGGCTGATGGGGGAAATAGAGGCGTATTGTCAGAAGAAGCGGGCGGAGTTGGGGCAATTGGGGAAGGAATATTTATTTACGGGCAAAAAGGGGGTGAAGCTCTATCCTAAGTATGCTTACCGGGTCGTTCGCAAGTATCTTTCACAGGTGACGACGATCGATCAGAAGAGTCCGCATGTGTTGCGGCATAGTTTTGCTACGCATCTTCTCAATAGCGGAGCGGACCTGAATTCGGTGAAGGAGCTCTTAGGGCATGCCAGCCTGGCGGCCACGCAGGTGTACACGCATAATACCATCGAGAAGCTGAAGGAAGTTTATCAGCGGGCGCATCCGAAGGCGTGATTTTTTAGTTTTTTTTATTTGTCCCGCGGAGTAAGGGTTTAACGTTTTTTATTTGGAAAAACAGGCTCAAAAGTTTAACTTCATTGTCCTGCCTTATCCTTCAGCATTCCGGAAGCTGCTATGTTTTTTTGCGCCGGCTTAGCAGGTAGGTCGCAATAAAATTTTAGTATGCGCACCAGGCGCAAAATATGTACCAGCGCACGCACGTTACAGCACAAAGAAGTTCTTTAATTTATTGTTCACTGATTAAAATGGAATTGCTATGAATGTTAGAATTCAGACAGTGCACTTTGATGCAGATGGAAAACTTGTAGATTATGTAACAAAAAAAATGTCAAAACTCAACACTTTCCATGACAGAATCATTAAAGTAGATGTGTTTTTAAAACTGGACAATGTAGTCCACACGATCAAGGACAAGATCGCAGAGATCAGGGTCCATGTTCCCCGCCACCATTTTTTTGTAAAATGTTCCTCCAAATCTTTCGAAGAGTCTTTTGATAATGCCTTCGAATCGTTAGTCAGTCAAGTGAAAAGAAAAAAGGATAAGCAGCTTGCATAAAGCCCTAAAATTACCGGGGTGTCTCTTAACAGGGGCACCCTTTTTATTTGCTGCCATGGATCTTTTTGATACGGAGGATATCCGACAATAATTTCAATCCATCTTTTGCGACATGTACGCTGCTTTTATCATTGTATCGCAGATGAACGGGTGTTTTTCTTATAGGTATGTTTTTCTTAAAGGCAAGATAGATCAGCTCGATATCGATGGCGAAACGATTGATACGGGAATCTTTGAATAGCTGCCGGGCCACGTCTTTCCCCATTCCTTTCAGTCCGCATTGTGTATCCTGTATGTCCTTTAAAAAGAGCCGGTTCACCAGCCACGATACTGTGTTGCTTCCCCAGTTCCTTAACAGGCTTGTTTTCTCAAAGTATATGGAAGAGGGGTTTGTCCGGTCACCGATGACGAGCTGGTGGGGGTTTTGTTCCAGCAGTGAGATAAAATCACTGATATCCTGGTAGATAAAGGGGATGTCGGCGTCAGTAAACAGCTGGATGTTCCCTTCGGCGGACCCGAAACCTTTTCTCAGCGCAGCGCCCTTCCCTTTATTAGTGGCGAGGTTGAGGAAGAGCAGGCCGTTTTTGTCTGCGTAAGCGGATGTCAGATGGCTGTCGGGGGAGCCGTCATCGACAAGTATGATCTGTGTCTTGTAAGATTGATCGTTCAGCCAGGCCAACAATGGGGTCAGGTGTTTTTCCAGCAATTTGCTGCCATTATAGACAGGGATAACGATACTTATTTTATACGAATCAGCATGCCCGGTTTGCATTCCAAAGTTTATGGTTTCATAGAAGGCGGGAAATTACGGCGGGCAAATTAATGTTTTTTATGGATGTACCTCAATATGGGCGAAATGGGGTAAAAAAAACTGCTTTAACCGGGGGTATTTTTGCATTGATCGTGGTTCCGGGGCTTATTTCGGATAAATGACCAGGAATAAGTTAAAAAAAGGGGTTCAAAATTTTTGAATTTAACAATTTCGCTTACCTTTGCCTTCCCAAAAAAAACAGTGGATCAGTGTGATAAGTGATATTTTGGGGTGAGCGTCAGGCCGGCGTAGCTCAGCTGGTAGAGCAACTGATTTGTAATCAGTAGGTCGGAGGTTCGATTCCATCCGCCGGCTCACGAGGGGGAAATAGATCCTCCGCCAAATCCGCCGGAGGCGGATTGTCCGGAAGGACAGACATTAGCGCTTTGTGGGAGATGCGCTAGTTTTTGGGTGAAGTGCATCTCCCGCACATTTTTGAAATTTCGGGCAAGTAGCCAAGTGGCCAACGGCAACAGACTGTAAATCTGTCCTCTTCGGAGTTAGGTGGTTCGAATCCA
>Ga0207671_10001127_pt1 | contig 32172 bp, 26 predicted proteins | sample KBSC24metaG_FD_184352 | JGI IMG/M metagenome (GOLD analysis project Ga0207671, IMG submission 184352) | Corn rhizosphere microbial communities from Kellogg Biological Station, Michigan, USA - KBS C2-4 metaG (SPAdes) (version 2) | ecosystem: Host-associated > Plants > Roots > Rhizosphere > Soil...
CTTGCCTATCGGAGCGACGGGCGCGAGAACGCACGTGCCGTTCTGATACCCGGTGGAACCACGGGCACCTGGATCTGCGGAGGACTCGGCTTCGCTGTCGTGCTTCTTGGCATCATCGTTTCTGCTATCCCGCCAGGTGAATCCGTCAACAAGCTTGGCTTTGAAATGAAGCTCCTGGGCGGCACGGCGGCGTCGATCTTGCTCGGCCTGGTCCTCTACTGGCGCGGCGCGCGTTCGAAGAGCGCGATGTGACAGGGGTTAGCTGGACGCAGGTACCATCCAAGGTGCTATAGTCTGCGAGTTTGCGTGAGTTACGAATGGCCGAAAGCCCGAAGCTTCAAAACGTGATCGAATCCAGCTTTGATCCCAACTCCTCCCGTGCGAAAGCTAACCGTGCCGCTATCATCGAATTGTTGAAGCAGGTACGTGCCCAGGAGGAGACCATCCGCCAGGGAGGGGGAGCAAAGGCCGCAGCCGCGCAACATGCAAAGAAGCGGCTGACCGTCCGCGAGCGCCTGGACCTTCTTCTGGATAAGGACGGGACTTTCCTCGAACTGGGCCTCTGGGCCGCGCACGAGATGTATGACGAATACGGGGGCGCACCCGGCGCAGGAGTAGTCACCGGCTTAGGACGCGTTGCGGGCCGGTTATGCATGATCATCGCCAACGATGCAACGGTGAAGGCCGGCGCCTTCTTCCCGATGACGGCGAAAAAAGTCCTCCGCGCACAGAACATCGCACTCGAGAACCGGATTCCGACGCTGTACCTCGTTGATTCAGCCGGTGTGTTCCTGCCTTTGCAGGAGGATGTGTTTCCCGATACGGACGACTTCGGACGCGTCTTCCGCAACAACGCGGTGATGAGTTCACTCGGCATTCCGCAGATCACGGCCATTATGGGAATGTGCGTGGCCGGCGGTGCCTATCTCCCTGTTATGACCGATACCGTGCTGATGACGGAGGGCTCCGGACTCTTTCTCGCAGGACCCTCGCTGGTACAGGCCGCTATCGGGCAGAAGACCGATCCTGAAGAACTAGGCGGAGCAGCCATGCATGCCGAAATCTCAGGCACTGTCGACTTCAAGGAACCTGACGACCATCACTGTCTCGCACGGATGCGCTCGTTGGTCGACAAATTCGGAGCGCGCGCGGGTGCAAACTCTCCAACAGATCGATTCAGTCAAACTCCTTTCGATCCCAAGAACGATGCTCCGAAGTATGCCATCGATGATGTATATGGCCTGCTAAACCCTGCCCCCGGCGCCAGCAACGTATACGACATGCATGAAGTGATCGCGCGCATTACGGATCGCAGCGAGTTCGATGAATACAAAGAGGAGTTCGGCCGAACCGTTCTCTGCGGCTATGCGCGGATCGGCGGGCACGCTGTCGGCATTGTTGCAAACCAAAAAACAAATCAGAATCAAGTCGTCGCAATGGGCCCCTCGGCCGGTGCAAAGCGAATCGAAGTGGGAGGCGTCATATATACCGAGGGTGCACAGAAGGCGGCGCGCTTCATCATGGATTGCAATCAGAATCTGGTGCCGCTCGTCTTTCTTCACGACGTGAACGGTTTCATGGTCGGTAAAGACGCAGAGTGGTCGGGCATTATCCGGGCCGGCGCGAAGATGGTCTCCGCCGTCAGTACGAGCGTAGTTCCCAAAATTGCGGTTATCATCGGGGGAAGTTTCGGAGCTGGCCACTACGCGATGTGCGGCAAGGCTTATGATCCGCGTTTTCTTTTTGCGTGGCCCACGGCACGTTATGCGGTGATGAGCGGTGCATCGGCTGCGGGCACGCTGGCGGAGGTTCGAGCGAAACAGGTCGAGCGCGGTGGAAAGGTGCTTTCTGAGGCAGACAGGACAGCGCTCTTCGACGAAATCAAATCGACCTATGATGCTCAAGCTGATCCGCGATATGGAGCGGCACGACTGTGGATCGACGCCATCATTGATCCCGCAAAGACTCGAGACGTATTGATCACCGCTCTGGAGGCCTGCGCCATGAATAGCGATGTCCCCAGATTCAACCCCGGAGTGTTGCAGACCTAGTGCGATGGGCCACGCGACTTGACTTAGGCAGGAAATCACGGCATCTTACCCAAGCAGCAGGACGGCTAGCCAGGCGTCGACCCCGGACGAACAGGAGCCAACATGAGCGTCGAGCTCGAAACATCCGAAAGCCTTTATCCATTTGTGCTCACCGAAGAGCAGGAACAACTTCGCCGTGAGATTCGCGACTTTGCGGCACGCGAGATTGCTCCCAACGTAATGAAGTGGGACGAAGCAAGCGAGTTCCCGCTCGACGTCGTGAAGAAGCTCGGGCAGATGGGCCTGTTAGGTGTCATCTTCCCGCCGGAGTTGAATGGATCAGGATTGGGTTACGTCGACTATGTCCTGGCGATTGAGGAATTGTCTGCGGTCGATGGCTCCATTGGAATCATCGTCGCCGCGCACAATTCCCTCTGCACAAACCACATCTTCATTGCCGGTAACGATCCGCAGAGGAAGAAATACGTCTCCAAACTCGCGACAGGCGAATGGATCGGTGCCTGGGGACTGACCGAGCCCGGCGCCGGTTCTGACGCAAGCAACTCGCGGACGACCGCTGTGAAAAAGGGCGATCGCTACATCCTGAACGGAAACAAGACCTTCATCACGAACGGCCATTACGCCGATTGTGCCGTGGTCATTGCATCTACCGACAAAAGCAAGGGCACACATGGTTTATCAGCCTTCGTCGTCGAGAAGGGAACCAAGGGTTTCCGTGCAGGCAAGAAAGAAAACAAGCTTGGCTTGCGTGCCAGCGACACCAGCGAGCTGATCTTCGAAGACTGCGAGATTCCTGAAGAGAACCTGATCGGGGCAGAAGGCGAAGGGTTTGTCGACGCTATGCGTGTACTGGACGGCGGTCGCATTTCCATCGCTGCGCTTGCGCTCGGAATTGGGCGAGGTGCGCTGGATGCGGCTCTCAAGTACGTGAAAGAGCGGCGTCAGTTCGGCAAGAGCATCGCAGAGTTTCAGGGAATCCAGTGGAAGCTCGCCGACATGGCAACCGAGCTCGACGCAGCAAGACTCCTGACACAGCGGGCCGCAGTGCTGAAGGATGCGGGGCGAAAGGTTACGCGCGAGTCTTCGATGGCGAAGCTGTTCGCCAGCGAGGTGGCAGTGCGGATCTGCGATGATGCGGTTCAGTTGTTCGGCGGCTACGGATTCATTAAGGACTACCCCGCTGAGAAGTATTATCGAGACGTGAAGCTGTGCACCATCGGTGAAGGAACCAGCGAGATTCAGCGCATGGTGATCGCACGCGAAATCCTGAAAGTCTACCCATCACGCGGATAAAGCTTCTTTTGGTTGAGCATCAGATTGCATGACGAAAGCAGTCAAAATCATCGAATGCCCGCGCGATGCGTGGCAAGGTTTGCCAAACCACATCGAGCCGGATGTAAAGGCCAACTATCTGCGCAAGCTGATCGAGGCCAGATTCAAGCATATTGACGCGGTCAGCTTCGTCTCGCCTGCCGCAGTTCCCCAAATGGCGGATTCGGAGCAGGTGCTCTCGCGACTGTCCGTTCCTTCCGATGTCGAGATCATCGGCATCGTGGTGAACGAGAAAGGCGCACAACGAGCGATCGGTAATGATGCGGTCACCACACTGGGGTTTCCCTATTCGATTTCACCTGAATTCCTGCGGCGCAACCAGCGCCAGACTCTCGAGCAAGCACTCGACGCGTTACAAGCCATTTATTCACTCGCCGAAGCCGAAGGCAGGGGCGTGGTCGCTTATGTGTCGATGGCGTTTGGCAATCCGTACGGGGACCAGTGGAGTACCGACGAGGTGTTGCAAGCCTGCGATTTGATAGCGGAATGCGGAGTGACACAGATATCGCTGGCGGATACTGTTGGGCTCGCCAAACCCGACCAGATCAGAGAAGTCCTTTCCGCGGCGATCGGGCAATTCCGCGATCTTGAGATCGGCGCTCATCTGCATGCCCGGCCAGATGAGACAGCAGAACGCGTGCGGGCAGCTTATGAATCCGGATGCAGGCGCTTCGACTCCGCAATCGGCGGGCTTGGCGGATGCCCATTCGCGCAAGATGTCCTTGTGGGCAATCTTCCCACCGAGGTTCTCATCGAGGAATTGCGCCGCTGTGGAGCAGCCATGCCCGAATTTCGGGGAGTCGATGATCTGGTTGCAGCCAGCTATGAGATCTCCAGTCGCTTTGGAGCTCCGGTTCAATGAACGTCTAGCGGCAAGAGTGGAGGAGACTTGAATTATCGAACGATCGTCATCGAAGATAACCCTCCTATCCGGACCGTCACGCTCAATCGTCCTGAACGCCGCAACGCGATGACGCGGGAGATGCAGACTGAGCTAATCTCCGCATGCGAGGATGCGGCTCCCGGAGACCAGCGGGTACTGATCCTGACCGGTGCGGGCGAGGCGTTTTGTTCGGGGCTGGACTTGTCTGAGTTGCAAACGATACAAAGCAAGACCGCCGTTGAACATCGAGCCGACGCGGAACGCATTGCCAAGCTTTTCCGTACTTTATACGAACTTCCGATCCCAACGATCGCGGCAGTTCACGGGCCGGCAATCGCCGGAGGAACCGGCCTGGCGATGATTTGTGACTTCACGTTGGCAACACCTGCTTCGAAGTTCGGGTTCACTGAGGTCCGCATTGGTTTTGTGCCGGCGCTGGTTTCAGCTTTCCTTTCGCTGCAGGTGGGAGAAAAGCGTTGCCGCGATCTTCTCCTTACTGGGCGGCTTTTCGACGCACCGGAAGCACATCAGATTGGGCTTGTGAATGAGGTCGTGCCGCACGGCGAGTTGATGGCACGCGCGCAGACACTCGCCGAGACATTGCTTGCAAACAGTCCGCAATCGTTAAGTGCAACCAAGCGGTTGCTTTTGGAACAGAACCGGGATCGGCTTGACCGCGCGGTCGAGGCAGCGCTGAAGGCTAATGCGTTGTCGCGAGACACAGCCGATTTTCGAGAGGGCGTCACCGCATTTCTTGAAAAAAGAAAACCGAACTGGAAGAAATCGGCTTCCTGAATTCACCGGAAGTGGACTGGCGCCCCAGTACGCTCCTGCACCTGCTCACGCGAAACGCCATCGGCCAATTCGAAAATCTCGAAGCCGCGGTCAGTCACATCGAGAACGCACAGATCGGTGACTACGCGATGTACAACGGCGCTACCGGTCAGCGGCAGAGTGCACTCGCGCAGCAGTTTGTGCCCACCGTCAGGCGTTGTATGCTCCATGAGCGCGATCACGCGACGCACGCCGGAAACCAGATCCATCGCGCCACCCATTCCCTTTACGCGTTTGCCAGGGATCATCCAATTGGCGAGATCGCCGCGCTCGGAAACCTGCATCGCGCCCAGAATCGCAAGATCGATGTGGCCGCCGCGAATCATAGCGAATGAGTCGGCACTGGAAAAAGTGGCGGCTCCGCGAACAAATGTCACTGTCTCTTTGCCTGCGTTGATAAGATCGGCATCGACCTCGGACTCGCGGGGATAAGGTCCCATTCCGAGGAGGCCATTCTCCGACTGCAGGGTTACTGTCATCCCCTCGGGGATGAAGTTGGCAACCAGTGTGGGGATGCCAATGCCGAGGTTGACATAAAAGCCATCCTGCAGCTCTTTGGATGCACGCGCGGCCATCTGATTACGGGTCCAGGGCATCTGGTCAACCTTCTCTCGTGGTCTTCTTCTCGATCCGCTTTACCGGATTCGGGACGTGAACAAGCCGCTGAACAAAGATACCGGGTGTGTGAACTTCATCCGGATCCAGTTCGCCCGGCCGAACGAGTAGTTCCACTTCGGCAACTGTGATCTTGCCGCACGTCGCCGCGTTCGGATTGAAGTTGCGTGCGGTGCGACGATAGATGAGATTGCCGTGAGTGTCGGCTTTCCAGGCTTTTACGAGCGCGAGGTCGGCACGGATTCCGCGTTCGAGGATGTAGGTCTTGCCATCGAACTCCTTGTGCTCTTTGCCTTCAGCGATGATGGTGCCAATGCCAGTGCGCGTGTAAAAACCAGGAATGCCGGCTCCGCCAGCCCTGAGGCGTTCCGCAAGGGTGCCCTGAGGGCAGAATTCCACTTCGATCTCTCCTGCAAGGAACTGGCGTTCGAACTCCGCATTCTCGCCCACGTAGCTGGAGATCATCTTCTTGATCTGACGTGTCGCGAGAAGCAGACCGAGAGCGGCACCATCGACACCGGCGTTATTGCTGGCGATCGTCAGATTGCGGACCCCGGAATCGCGCAGGGCCAGAATCAGTTCCTCAGGGACCCCGCAAAGGCCGAAGCCACCGACGGCGAGAAGCATGCCATCGTGCACAATCCCTTCAAGCGCGGCTTTCGAATTGGGATAGAGCTTATTCATGAGAAAACCCGAACACCCGCCTACGAACGACCTCGGTCCCGTCGCTTGTTTTACATGAGCGGCCCCGGAGCCGCCAAGTGACGGTTTCGCTGATGTTCACTTTTACGAGCGAAGAGATTGATGAGGTTTTCACGCTCGTACCGGTGGGCACGCCGGTCGAAAGTCGCCCTTAATGCTTCTCACGATATCCCCCTGTGCTGAATTCAACTTGTTCGTACGTTCCTCAACCTGCTGTAGCTGGACATTTCACAGAGAGAAGCTGTCGCTGTGTGGATTCGCCACTTGTTACCTAACGCTATAAATCCATTATGACTGAAATCGAGAATTAGACTGCAAAGTCGGCGACAGCTCCAGGAGAAGTGAAATGGGACGCCTAGAGCATGGCTTTCACGCCGCGCAAGGCTGGCCGCATGCGTCATCGATGAAACTGCTGTTTCCAGCGGGGCACACTTGCCTCCCGGCTGAGTACAACGCTGCAATCCCGGGGGGCATCGAAATCTGAAGTATCTTCTAGATTCCAGCGGAACGTTTGCCCTTATAGAAAGTCAGAACGATGCCTAAACTAGTCGGTTCCCGTGGGCTGCTCGTTAAGATCCTTGTTGCTCCATCGTCCCGATTCATTGCGATCCTTGTCGTTCTGATTGCCAGTACCGGTGTCTCGCACGCGTACTCGGTGCTGACGCATGAGGAGATCATCGATCTGCTGTGGAACGATCATCTTCGGCCGATGATCCTGGCGCGTTATCCGGGATTGACGGACGATCAGATACGCGAAGCTCACGCCTATGCGTACGGCGGCGCGGTGATTCAGGACATGGGCTACTATCCGTTCGGTAACAAGGAATTCAGCGATCTTGTGCATTATGTGCGCAGCGGCGACTTCGTGCTGGAGCTCATCAAGGAAAGCCAGAATGCCGACGAATACGCATTCGCGCTGGGAGCGCTCTCGCACTACGCGGCGGATGTGACCGGCCATCCGGCGGTGAACGAGGCGGTGGCGCTGATGTATCCGAAGCTGCGCGCGAAGTTTGGGCCGATTGTGCTCTACGCGCAGGATAAGACGGCACATATCCGCACCGAGTTCGGTTTTGATATGGCTCAGGTGGCGAAGGAGCGATATGCGCCGCAGCAGTATCACGATTTCATCGGTTTCGAGGTCTCGAAGGAGTTGCTGGAACGGGTGTTCCCGGTCATCTACGGCATGGAGCTGAAGGATGTGGTGCCGCATGAGGACCTGGCGATTGGTTCATTCCGTTATTCGGTGAGTACGCTGATCCCACACATGACGCAGGTGGCCCTGAAGACGCACAAGAAAGAGATCATGCGCGAGGTGCCTAACTTTCAGAAGCAGAAGTTCCTGTATCGGCTGTCGCGGGCGGATTATGAAAAGTCGTGGGGCAAGAACTATCAGCGTCCGGGCTTCGGCGTGCGACTCCTTGCGGTGCTGCTGAAGATCATCCCCAAGATTGGGCCGCTTAAGGCGCTGGACTTCAATGTGCCGACGCCAAAGACGGAGAACATGTACTTCACAAGCATCAACAACACTGTCGACCACTATGGCGCGCTGCTGGTCAACGTGCGGAAGAAGTCTCTGCAGTTACCAGATAACGATCTCGACAGCGGGAAGCCGACGGCCGCGGGCGAGTACAGCCTTGCCGACGATACCTACGCAAAGATGCTGTCACAGCTCGCGGACAAGAAGTTCGAGGCGACGTCGATTGCTTTGCAGAAGAACATCCTTGGGTTTTACTCCGATCCCGCGGCGAAGGTGGAGGCGAAGAAGGATCCGAAGAAGTGGCAGAAGGTGCAGACCAACCTGGATGCGTTGAAGGCGTTCACGGCCAATCCCGCGCAGCCGGCCGTTCAGCCTGCGGCTTTGGCTCCTTCGGGCGGGCGTTAGCCGATCTTCTGAGAAAATGAGAGAGGAATGCTCTCTCTGCAGAATGCCGGCAAGCGGTTCGGACCGCGAGTGCTGTTTACCGAGGCCAACTGGCTCATCCGAAACAACGAGAAGACGGCGCTGGTCGGAGCCAATGGCACCGGCAAGTCCACGCTGATGAAGGTGCTGGCAGGACTCGAGTCGCTCGACTACGGGATCATGCAGCAGACGCGCGGCATGAGCATTGGTTATCTGCCGCAAGAAGGGCTTCAGCTGACCGGGCGTACGGTGTTCGAGGAATGCCTGAGCGTCTTCGACGAGCTTCGCGCGATGGAAGGCGAGATTGAGCGCGCGGCGGCGCAGATGTCGGAACTGGACCATGCGAGCGCTGAGTATGAGGCTGTGGCGGAACGCTTCTCAATGCTGCAGGAGCGGTTTCATGCGCTGGATGGGTACGCGCTGGATGCGCAGGTCGGGACGGTTCTGACGGGGCTTGGCTTTGGCAAGGAGGACTGGTCGCGGCAGGTGGACGAGTTCTCCGGCGGGTGGCAGATGCGGATTGCGCTGGCCAAGCTGCTGCTGGCGAAGCCCAACTTGCTACTGCTCGATGAGCCTACGAATCATCTGGATCTGGAGACGCGGAACTGGCTTGAGGACTATCTGCACGGCTATCCGTTTGGATACATCCTGATCTCGCACGATCGGTACTTCCTGGATGTGACGATCGATCGGACGGTGGAGATCTGGAACAAGCGGCTGACGATCTTTCAGGGCAACTACACGAAGTATCTGTCGCAGAAGGATGAGCGGCGGACGCAGCTGTTGGCGGCGTACAAGAACCAGCGCGACCAGATCGAGCATCTTGAATCGTTCATCAACCGGTTCCGCGCTCAGGCTACGAAGGCGAAGCAGGTGCAGTCGCGGATCAAGGAGCTGGAGAAGATCGAACGGATCGAGATACCGGAAGAAGAGCCGGTGATTCACTTCAAGTTCCCGCAGCCGGCGCCTTCGGGACGGATGGTGGTTGAGGCTGAGGGGCTGGGCAAGAGCTACGGGGAGAAGCGGGTGTTCCGCAATGCGAGGTTCTCGATCGAGCGCGGGGATCGCGTTGCGCTGGTTGGAGTGAATGGAGCGGGCAAGTCGACGCTGATCAAGCTGCTGACCGGAGTGGAGCAGCCGACTGAGGGCACGATCAAGCTTGGGCACAATGTGGTGAGCGAGTACTTTGCGCAGGATCAGTACAAGGTGCTCGATCCAGAGGCGCGGATGCTGGACGACATCAGCCGGGCAGCGGTGAAGGTTCCAGAATCGGAGTTGCGGTCGCTGCTGGGATGCTTTTTGTTCTCGGGTGATGACGTGTTCAAGCGACTCGGCGTGCTGTCGGGAGGCGAGCGGAACCGGTTTGCGCTGGCGCGGATCCTGGTTTCGCCTTCGAACTTTCTGCTGCTGGATGAACCGACCAACCACCTGGATATGCGGGCCAAGGATGTACTGCTGGAGGCGATTGCCGCGTTCTCGGGGACGGTGGTGTTTGTGTCGCACGACCGGTACTTCATCGATCGGCTGGCTACGCGGGTGATCGAGGTGGAGAACGGGGTGATCACCAGCTACCCGGGGAACTACGAGGACTATCTGAGGAAAAAGGAGGAGTTGGCGGGTCGGGCAAATTCAAATCAAGACGCTTCGCCGGTCGCGCCCCAAACCCACGTCTCAGAAGCGAGACGTGGGGCACCCAGACTGTTCCCCGCCGAAGATCTCTCCCAGTCGCCCAGTTCCTCGTCGAATGGGGCGACGATTGTGATCGAGGGTGGTGTGGATGGGCCGGCGGCCAGCAACAAAACGCGGCGCCTGAATCCGATCAAGCAGAAGCAGATGGAAGATCGCTGCGCGTTCCTGGAGGAGGAGATTCCCCGGGTGGAGGCGTCAATTGCGCATACTGAGGAGCAACTCGGGGTGTTTGTGTCGGCGGCGGAGACGCAGCGACTGACCGATTTGGCTTCGGGCCTGCGGGAGCAGCTCGGGCAACTTACTGCGGAGTGGGAAGAGTTGATGCTTCAGCTCGAGGGAGCTTAGAAAGCCGGGGACGAGGGGACGAGGGATTAGGGATTAGGGGAGACTCTCTGCTGGTTTTTCGCCTCTGCGATCGAGTTTGCAGGGATCGGGTTTGGGCGTTGGTGATGCAGAGTTCATGTCCGGCGGATTGTCGTTCTTTGCGCGGTTGCGATCAGGGTTTTGGATCGGTTTGATGCCGCTGCGGGTCCCAGTATCTCGCGATAATTTTTACCTTAAATTTGTTCGTAATAGATGGCGTTGAAGTTAGCTCCCTGCTCCAGCTCCTAGCTTCCAGCTTTTGATGTCCGGTTCTGGGTTTCAATCATCTGGTGGCTCTGGGCCAGGATGTCCTTGATGATGCGTGCTGTGGCTGGATCGACGTCGGGCTGATAAGCAAAGGATGGGAGGGCGGGGCGGGAGTCGTCTGTCTTTCGATCTCCGGATGCAGCCAGAGTCAGGGCTCCGCGCTTGTCGTGGCTTGCTCTGCCGGCTTGCTTTGCCGTGCCGGTCTGTTTGGCGACGATGTGGTCGCGGAGCTCGTCGAAGGTGCCGTTCTGCATGATGTCCGTGAACTCGTCGACATCGAGCAACGTTGGCACGTAGATGTCGCGGTGAGCCGATCCGGAAGCGGCTGGAATGACGGTGAGGCCTGCCTCGCTAATTTCGGTCAGGAGGCGGTTGGCGAGCTTGATGGCGGAGAGGAGGGTGTCGGCAACGGAGCGCTTGATGCGGCCTTCGCCGAGAGCCTGGAAGACGGTGTTGAGAGCGGCGAGGGCAGAGGGTTTGTCGACCATGGCCGGGAGGATGAGCGGTTCCATTTCAGCGGAGGTTTCCTTTGCTGGTTTGGGTGGGAGTTGCGGGTCGTGGTGACGGCAGTATTTGGAGGTTTCGGTTGCAGGGGCGTTGCAGCGTTGACCATTTTCGAGGTTTTGAAGGCAGCGACGTAGCATGAGTTCTCCTTAAAAGACAGGGATTAGGGATTAGGGAATAGAGACTAGAAAACTCCTTCCCGCTTCCGTGTGGAGGTGAGTGGACGGTTGACGGTTGACTGCTGGTTGAAAGCGGAGCTAGCGAAGTTAGCGGTGACAGCGTGCTCTTTACGGGCAGGTCAAGAACATCCGGCAACAGAACGACATTGCCGGGAACCGTTCGTATCGAGCCAATTTGGCGATGATTTCGATAGAGATTTGACTTCAATTCAAGTGTGCGCTTTTGAGGTCAACTAACCTGCAAAACACGCGAGTGGAATCTTGTGAATGGAATGAAGAGTTTGGGAGCCGCCGCGAGGCGAGGTTGGATTGACAAGTGTTCTCGGCGGGCCATCGGGGAGTAAAGAAGGGGTAGGATGAGCCATGCGGTTTTTCTTTTTTGCCGCCCTTTTTTTCATTGGGCTGTCGCCGTTGGCTGCGCAGACCGTTGCAAATGAGATCCCGCTCGACAGCGATCACGATGGGCTGGCGGATCTGGTGGAGCAGGCGCTTCTGGAGCAGTTTGAGCCGCGGTTCCTGATCAGCGAGAAGGATTGCGCGGTGAAGCCGGCAGAATTCACGCCGCTGATGGAGAAGCCGGTTGCCGTGGCTGATAACGGCGTGATCTACGGGCAGGCGTTTCCTTCTCCGGGACGATCGGGCGGAGTTGAGTTGCACTACTACGATTTGTGGCGGAAGGACTGCGGACAGGCGGGGCACGAGCTGGACGCGGAGCACGTGTCGGTTCTTGTCAGCCGGGACGAAGCGGGAACCTGGAGAGCGCATTACTGGTACGCAGCGGCGCACGAGGACACGCTGTGCGATGCGAGCCAGATAACGCGGGCGAAGGCGCTGGATGCCGAGTTGAGCGGGCCCGAGATCTGGGTCTCGGCGGGGAAGCATGGTGCGTTTCTGAGCAAGCGTGCGTGCCGGTTTGGGTGCGGCGCGGATGACTGCGAGGGGAAGGAGCCGCTACAGAATTCCCGCGTTGTGAACCTGGGCGAACTTGCGAGACCGATGAATGGGGCGACGTGGGTTGAATCGCCGCAGTGGCCGCTGAAGCAGAAGATGGGACGCAGTGATTTCGATGAGGCTCTGACGACAAGGCTGGAGAGCCTGCCTGCGGATGATATTGCCTGGGCGAATCCGGGGAAGAGGCCGGCACAGGCGGTGATTCTGGGTGGGGAGGAAGGGCTGGGGGGAGCGGCGACCGGTCTGCGCGCGACGGACTCAGCGCTGACGGTTGCGGATACAAATACGTCGGGGGCGCTGGACAGGGCGCAGCGGAAAACGGGGAATGCGCTGGTGAAGTCGTATCGGGGGGTGAAGAAGGCGCTGAAGGCGGCTACGGGGAAGAAGGATGGCGAGAAGAACAGGTAATTACTTCTCATGTTTGCTGCGCGGATAGGGGTTGGTTGCGACAGGGTCGTATTTAACCGAGGGGTAATGTACGTATAGCCGACAACACATCCATCAGCGGTTTCTTACAATGCTGAGATGGAGATTTGGACGGGTATCGCGTGCCTCGTAGCAGACCCGAAATGCAAGGATTTCAGACGATTTGGAGATGACGGTAAGGGCGCATACGTCACTGTTGCCGCGTCGGTCGATTCAGAAGCTGAATTTAAAGAGCGCGTCGAACGCATAGTGCCAACACTGGACTGCATTCTGCTGGAATTGGATCATGTGAAGCCAATAGATGAGAGCATCGGGGAACCAGATTCTCCGGAAGAACTGATTACCATGCGCTCCACGGCAACAAGGCAACCAGCAGACCTTGTTTTTGGAACCTTTCACATCTGGACAGACAGCGACACCAACTGACTGGCGAACATTCGGCATAGGGAAGAGTTGCCGACGATACGTCCAGAACCTTCAACTTTATCGACTGCAGTAATATTTGGGCTGCAAGTTCGCAGCTATTGTGCGTTCCTCAGAGTAGGCGGTCTTGAACGTGAAGAGATTGTTTGCCATCGTCGCCTTCTCTGCGCTCATCGTGCCACTGCGGTCTCAGCAGGCACAAGCCATGGAGTATGTGCTCGATGGAGATGGCATTCGTGAAATCGCGCTCTATCCAGCTCCGGGCTACCGTTCTTACGTTGAACCGAAGTGCGTGGTTCATTCTCTAGAAGAATTGAAACGGCGAGTGGGCCAGCTTCCACCGGGCACTAAATTGCATTGGGTCCCATACAAGCGAGATCCTTCCGGCAAACCAGTTCTGTTTTCAGATGGTCAATACGACCAATTTGCGAAGTTCTGTCGCGATCATAACGTTGAGCTTCTCGGGTTCTTCTCTCAAAGCATCGTCACTACGTCGGTTGGCAACCGGGGCGCCTCGGAAGATGTCTCCGTTTACAGCAAGATTTCTTTCCAAGTCATGAACCAATCAGGAGCGTTCATTCCCCATGCTCAGATCACCATCGTTGATCTTGCCCGTGGCTCGATCAATCAAACCGGAGCGGATGATTCTGGCCGGATGTGGTTTATGTGTCCTCAAGGTAGGCAGTTGAAAATCACCATTACCGCTCCTGGCTTCAGGTCCTACGCCGAGACGTTCAAGGTGGAATCGGATGTAGCCAAACATGTGACTCTGAAGATCGGAGATGTAGGATCCGGGTATCCGATAAACGCGGACGAACAGATGCAACCCGAACATGTGCCATTGTCAGTTGAAATTCCGCAGCCGCCTCTGGAGTTGTTGCCTGTCCCATCTCGACGATTTCGGCGAGGCCGCTGGCGCGGGCTTTGAAGATGAGTTTCAGCGGCACGTGCAGCTTCCGGACGTATCACCGGCGATTGAGACAATGACCGGCTACACTTCCCCTGAGAGCAAGAAGTTGCCAAGTTCCGATGGCGGACAATCCGCCAAATCCCTGGTCCCGGGAGTATCATCGGCCACTCTGACTTTGGGCGATTTCAGGTAAAGAAAAGCAGAAGCTTCGCTTACCACCCCCAAGCTCTACCCCAAAGAGCAAACACCCGCTCATCGCTCAGGGGACTCTGTAAGGTCGTGCTCTGATACAAGACTCAGCTTCTCGAGATCAGAGGCACGAACTGCGGGTCCTTCGACTGCGCTGAGCGCTTGGGCGCTCAGCTCCGCTCAGGATGACAGTCGAATCCGATCGCTCAGATGACAGTCGATCTCGATCGCTCGGATGACAGGCGATTCCGGTCGCTCAGGATGATATTCGAATGCACTTTCGGAGCGTCGGTTTGAAGCGGAGTGGCGTTCTTGAAGGCTTCGAAGTAGTGGTTTTGGCCTTCGTCTTCGTACTCGGCGGAGACTGAGAGGCCGGCGCTGGCGAGGAGTTCTCTGTACTTTTCGGCGCCGAGGGAGACGGACTCGAGATTGGTCATGACATCGATCCAGGTGGCGGGCGGGGCGGGTGCAGTGAAGAGGAGCCGGCCGCCGGGCACGAGAATCTCAGAGAAGCGCTGGATCAGTCGACGCTGATCTTCGACAGTGAGAAGGAAGATGAGGCCCCAGGCGAGCGCGGCGTCGAAGGTTCGATCGAACATTCTGGAGCGCTGAACTGGTTCGCAAAGGACGGGGACGTTGGGGAGGTTGCGTTGGAATGCGTCGACGAAGGCGGGTGATCCATCGATGGCGAAGACGTCGAGTTTTTCCTCGAGGAGAATTGCGGTGAGAGGAAAGCCGGGACCGCAGCCGAGATCGATGACGCTGCTTTTCGGCGGGAGCGTTCGGGCCCAGTTGCGGACTTCTTTCGCGCCGATGCCGGTTGAGGGTGTTCGGCCTCGACGGGCGAGGAATTCTTCCGACACGGATTCGTAGCCGCTGGATGGATCCATTTGAGGATCGTAGCAAGTGGTGGGAGAGCGCAGCAGTAGTGACTGCGATTTCGATTGCTCGAGATGAGGGCACGAACTGCGGGTCCTTCGACTGCGTGCGCTTCGCGCACTCCGCTCAGGATGACAGTCGTTGTTGTGGGATGAGCTGTTCTGGATCACTGCCGAGGTTAGGCAAGGTTGGATAGGGTCATCGCGATGAGGGAGCGCCTTTATTCAACCTATATCGTGGCGAGCCAAAGTAGGACTCTGTACATCGGAGTAACCGGTGATCTGCGGCGCAGAGTGTTTCAGCATAAGTCAAGGAATTCGATGGGCTCAGCTGCGAATGCGACTGCGACCGGCTGGTCTGGTACGAGCGCTTTCAGGAAGTCGCCTTAGCTATTGCCCGAGAGAAGCAATTGAAAGGCTGGAGACGCGAGAAGAAGGTTGCGCTGATCGAAAGGACGAATCCGGCTTGGGTGGATCTAAGCAAAGATTGGTACGAATGCGAGCCTCGCGACTACACGCGAGTGACTGGGCGGGCACCGTGGTGAGCTCGCCCGCGAAAAGCAACTGCGGATCCCTCGACTCCCTTCACTTCGTTCAGGATCGCTCGGGATGACCGTAGGTGTTGTTGATCGGAGTTGGTCGCTGGGGAGGACAGTCGGTGTTGTTGGAGCGGATTTGTCCGAGGTGGTGATCGCTTCCCAAATCTCTTCGAGATGGGCATCGGTTTGTTTGATGGACGAAAAACCTAGAAGCGGAAGAGGTAGCTGCCTTTGATGAAGAACTGGCGGCCGTCGTTGAGGTAGTCGGAGCCGCGAGGGAGGATGGGGAAGGTGGGATCGCAGCGCTGGGGGGAGCCGGTTGTCTGGAGGGTGCAGAGGGTGTGGTTGTAGTTCTGCAGGTCGTTGTTCCAGCCGACGTAGATGACGGTGCCGGGGTGGGGGAGCCAGGTGAGCAGGGCCTGGGTCTGGATCTGCTTGGTGCGTTGCAGTGATGTCTGGAGGGGATTGGCGAGCGTGGTGTCGTATTCGGCGATGATGCGGGCGGACCAGGCGCGAGTGAACTGGTAGTTGAGCTTGGTGCGGAAGACCTCGATTTCATAGACGAGCTGGCCGTCGCTTACGGACTTGTCGCGATCGAAGAGCCATGTGTTGTCGAGGGTGAGCTGGCGCAGCGGATTGATGCCAACGATGGCCTGCACTGTCTGCTGGTCCATGAGGAATGGATTGGAGCCGGAGACGGGGTAGTAGTTCACGTTGCCGCCGCGAATTCCGATGATGTTGAAGTTGAGCAGCGACCAGGGCTGGCCGCGGGCTACGAAGCCGCCAAAGTTCTCAGTGAAGTTGCGGTTGGATGAGAGCGGATAGCCGTTCTGCGGGCCGACGGTGTCGGAGTTCTGGCCAATGATGGGCGCAAGAACGATGCTGCGCGGGAGCAGCCAGAAGGGATCGAAGGTGGTGTAGCGGAAGACGCGGTTGTGCTGGTGGTCGAAGGCGGTCTGCTGGGTGAGTTCGAGCCCGTAGGATTGCACGATGCTTTTCGCCGGGTACCACTGGTAGTTGGCGTGGAGGTGGTTGCTGCGGATGTTGGCGGTTTTGATGAAGCCGAGGAGAGTTTCGAAGCCCGGGCTGATGTCCTGGTACTCGTCGAACATGTTGAATGCGTGGCCGCTGCGGGTGACCTGGATATCGGCGGCGGGGCCGGCGGAGTAGCCGGGGGGGAAGATGTTGGCGGCGCTGTCTGACCGGCTTTGGTGCGTTGAGCTCTCGACCATCTGTGCGAGGACCGTCCAGTTTTTGTTGGCGCGCCAGGTGAGGTCGGCGCCTCCTATGCGATTCCAACCTCCGCCGAATTCCTCGTCGGTGTACATGAGGCCGAAGTTTGATCCCTCGCCGATGTCCTGCGAGATGCGACCGACGTAGAAGCCGGCCTTGTTGTCGTGGAGGGGATCGCCGGGGAGAATGGTGCGGCCGGGCTGGCGGTCGTCGATGGCAAGCAGGCCGAGGTTGGTATGACCGGCTTTGCCGGTGACGCGAATACCCCAGTCGGGGCGGATGATGTTGCGCGTGTAGAGGAGGGTGAGGGGGGTTGAGAAGTAGCTGGCGTTTTCGAGGAAGAAGGGGCGGAGTTCGGGGAAGTAGACGGGGTAGCGCTGGTCGACGGTGAACTGGGGCTGATCGCTTTCGACGTCGCTGAAGTCGGGATTGAAGGTGGCGTCGAAGACGATGGAGTCGCGCCAGACGGCCTTGGCTTCTCCGCCGGCAGTAGCTTCGGCGTTGCGGGTGCTGAAGTAGGGATTGTTGGGATCGAGCTGGTTGAGGACGTGCAGGTTTTGTCCGAGCACGTAGGGATTGAGCTGGATATTGTGGGAGCCGGTGACACCTTCGATGCCGCGGAGAGCGCCTTGCTGGCTGAGAACTCCGCTGATGCTGGCGTTTATGCGAGGCCAGAAGTCGACTTCACTGTTGCGGGGGAAGTTGCGCCAGAGGACGACGCCCCAGTCGCGGCCTGCGGGTGGAAATCGGAGACTGCGGAAGGGGACAGCGATGAGGGCCATCCAGCCTTTGCTGGTGACGCGGCCATCGGAGTTCCAAACCTGGTCGTAGCTGTAGTCGGGGCCAACGGCTTCAGTCCAGGAGGCGTCGGCCTGCACGCCGGCGGGATTGACCTCGAAGCGGACTCCGCGCTGGCGATCCTGGAAGGGATCGAGCAGGATGGAGACCCAATCATCTTTCTGGATGTTTTCGCGACGGGCGAGGTGATATCGGATGAGTTCCGGGTGCTGATCGAAACATATGAAGACGACGTAGAGGGTGGTGGTGGTGCGGGCGAGCCAGGCCTCCGTGTTCTGTGTGGCGGGGGCGCCGTCGGTGGGCTGGTTCTGGATGAAGGTTTCGACGTGGGCGAGTTGATCGCGCAGGTCAGGCCGCGGCGCCATATCGCTGAAGTCGGCGAGGGAGAGGCTGTGGTTGATGAGTGGGACGGTGACGCTGGCGATTGGCTGGGTTCGGGGAGGGGTCTGCGGGGTAGCGGAGGGTTTGGACTGTCCCTCGGGCTGGTTGGCCACCTGGCCACGCGTGCCGACCGCCGATGCAATGAATAGAGTTGCGACCAGAACAGCAGTTAAGCGGACGGGAAAACGCACTCGGGGACTCCAGCCTTTTGGATTCAGACGATCCACCGGCGAGCGCCTCAATCGACTCGCCAGAAAGAGGATAGCTGAACTCGCACCGGGAGGGGTCAATCGATCGGCTCGATCGGTGCGATTGGGATAGGCAAGGACGGTTCTGATTGTAGGTCGTGGATAATTAGGAGACGATGGCCCTTTTGTGGAGTCCTGAAAGCTGGTCGCAGAGACTGGCGGAACTCGAGGCGCGTTCGGGGGAGCTGAAGGAGGCTCCGCTGCGGCGCGACGTGCGATCGCTGGGAACCCTGCTGGGCGAGGTGCTGCGGGAGCAGGCGGGCGAAGACCTGTTCGCGCATGTGGAGGCCTTGCGGCAAGGGACGATACGGAGAAGGGATGCCGAGGCGCGCGGCGATGAAGAAGAAGCCGAGCGGCAGGGAGCGAAGGCGCTGGAGCTGGTGCACTCGCTGCCAGCAGAGCGGGCCCTGCTGCTGACGCGGGCATTTGCGTTTTACTTCGAGCTGATCAACCTGGCGGAGACGAATCACCGCAAACGGCGGCGGATTGCGCTGCAGTTGAGCGGAGAGGCGGGGAAGCAGCGGGGTTCGCTGGCGGGAACGCTGTGCGAGATGCGGCGAGTGGGGATTACGGCCGAGGAGGCCATGGATTGGCTGCGGCGCATCCTGATTGTGCCGGTGTTTACGGCGCACCCGACGGAAGTGGCGCGACGCACGGTGATGACGAAGCGGCGGCGGATCGGGGACTTTCTGGCACGGCTGGATCGGATTCCAGTGCCGGAGCAGGAGATGGCGCGGCTGGAAGATGCGATTCGGGCTGAGATCACGAGTTTGTGGCAGACCGACGAAGTGAGGTCGCGGCGGCCGACGGTTTATGACGAAGTGAAGATGGGGCTGGATTACTACGATGTCTCGATCTTTGCGACCTTGCCTGGACTTTATCGAGAGATTGCAGAGGCGCTGAGGGCAGCTTATGGATTGGTGATTGAGCCGCATGAGTTGCCGCAGGTGCTGAAGTTCGGATCGTGGATCGGGGGCGATCGCGACGGGAATCCGTTTGTGACACCGGAAGTGACGCGGGATGCGATTCAACTGGCGCGCGGACATTTGCTGCTCTACTACCAGGCACGGCTTGACGAAATTATCGACTTGCTGACGACGAGCGCGCAGCAGCGGCCGGTGAGCAAGGAACTGCGCGAACGGCTGGATGCGTATGTGGCGCTGGTACACACGCCGGAGGCGCAAGTGTTCGGCGCGCAGTATGAGTTTGAGTACTACCGGCGGTTCATCATCTGCGTGAAGGCGCGCATTCAGCGGACGCTGGATCTGACCGGCAAGCACGGTTCGACGATGCTGCCGGTGATGCCGTACACGCTGACGAAGGGACAGGAGAAGCTGGCGCAGATTCTGCCGGAGTATTGCTCGGTCAGTAAATTTCTTGAGGATCTGGAGGCGCTGCGGCGGTCGTTGGCGGCGAATGCGGGGCTGCGCATTGCGGAGACGCTGATCGATCCGCTGATTCTGCAGGTGAGGACTTTCGGGCTGCATCTACACACGCTGGATATCCGGCAGCATGCACGGGTGCATGCGGCGGCGCTGCAGGAGGCAATCAGCGATACGATCGCGCCAGAATTGCCGGCGGAGATGTCTGCGGAGACGACGTCAGTGCTGGAGACATTCCGCGTTGTAGCGGAGATGAAGGAAGGCTGCTCGCCTGAGGTCATCCGACAGTACGTGATCAGCGGCGCTTCAAGCGTGGAGGATGTGCTGGCGGTGGTAAGGCTGGCGCGGCTGGGCGGCGTGACGGTGGAGGGATCGAAACGCGACCCAGGGTTGATGCCAGTGCCGCTGTTTGAGTCGATCGAAGATTTGCGACAGGCTCCGGAGATTTGCCGAGAGCTATGGAGCAGGCCGGACTACAAGAAGCTGCTGGCGTCGTGGGGGAACTGGCAGGAAGTGATGCTGGGATATTCCGACTCGAACAAGGATGGCGGGATGCTGACCAGCACGTGGGAAATTTTCCGCGCGCACCGCGGGCTGCATGAGATGGCGCGAGAGTGCGGCGTGAAACTGCGGCTCTTTCATGGACGCGGCGGAACCGTGGGACGCGGCGGAGGGCCGACGCATCGGGCAATCTTTGCACAGCCGATGGATGCATTCGAGGGGCAGCTGCGAATTACGGAACAGGGCGAGGTTCTGAATTTCAAATACGCCGACGAAGTTCTGGCGGAGCGCAATCTGGAGTTGATGATTGCGGCGTCGCTGGATGCGCTGGCTCGGCCGAATGCGCGCGATCCGCAGGGGCACTTCACAGGCATCTTGAAGCCGGAGTGGGAATCCGCGCTCGATGAGCTATCAGAGATTTCGTTCGGATTCTACCGGAAAAACGTGCTGGAGAATCCGGATGTGGTGACGTACTTCGAGCAGTCGACGCCGGTGGGGGAACTGGAGCACGCGAAGATCGGGTCGCGGCCGGCGAGGAGGAACAAATCTCCGAAACTGTCGGATCTGCGCGCGATTCCGTGGGTATTCGGGTGGACGCAATCGCGTCTGCTGGTTCCGGCGTGGTTCGGCGTGGGTTATGCAATTGAGGCGTTCACGAAGAAGCCAGGCGCGATTGAACTGGTGAGGGTGATGGCGCGTGAGTTTCCGCTGTTCATCGATCTGCTGCGCAACGTGGAGATGGCGCTGGGCAAGGTGGACCTTTCAACGGCGCGGTTGTACGCGGAGTTGGTGGAAGACGCAAAGCTGCGCGAGCGCGTCTACGAAATGCTCGAGGCGGAATTCCACCGGTCGGTGAAGGTGGTGCTTGCCGTGACAAGCCAGAAGGAATTGCTGGAGACGAATCGCGTGCTGGCGCACTCAATCAAGTTGCGGAATCCGTATGTGGATCCGATGCACCTGATCCAGGTGGACATGCTGCGGCGGAAGCGGGCGGGCGAGGACACGCCGGAGCTGAACCGGGCGATTGCAGCGACGATCAGCGGGATTTCGGCGGGGTTGCGGAACACGGGGTGAAGACGGGGGTCAGAGATCAGAGATCAGGGGTCAGAGATCAGAGATCAGGGGTCAGGGGTCAGGCGCGAGTGAAGATTTGGGATAGGTCCGAGTGGGGGACAACACACCAGCGATGGAGTTCTCGTGTAGACTTGCAACCCAAGGTCGACTGAAAGTGATGCTGTGAAGCGATATTACCGAGCCCTGATTTTGGCGCTCACCGTGCTGGGGTTTGTTGCCCTATATTTTCAGCATCATGAACGATTTCTCATTGTTACCGCAGGACTTCTGGCCGTTTCAGTTCTTCTTGAAGTGGCCTTGGTGAGAAGAAATTCTTAGCGATAAGTTCGGCGTGCTGGCGAGGAATCGTGAAGGGTCCGAGTTGACGACGACTCACTCAGAACCCAAAACTGAATGCTTACCGAGTGGCTTCCGGTGCCACTATGGAAGGAGTTGCCGGTCATCTTTGCAGCGCACGAAGGATGTCATGCAAGACAGCCTGAAGTTAAGCGACTGTGACATCTGAGCTGGTGTAGCTCGCTCGTCCAGTTTGATAAAACGAGCGTGGCAGCACTGAAAGCCGGTCCAATTCCCTTGTGAGTCAACACCCCCAGTACTTCGAGAGGATTCTGAGTAACCGTTGAAGTCAGCAGGAAGCGGACGGAGCCGGTTGGAATAAATGGTGACTGATGCAGAGTTTGGATGAGGGTAACCCGAATGATCCACCTGCATTTCTGTGAGGCGAACCTCTGTGACCAGTCCGCCAAAGAAATCGACGTGGACGGAGAAACGAGTCCAGGGAAGCGGCGGCAAATTCTCGAATGCAAATCCGAGAACGTTAGCACCGTGTTCCTCTTCATAACGAGCGAATGGTTTCAACGCAGTGCGCGCTCCGGCTTCGGTGGTAGTACCGGGATGAAATTGGCGAACCACGGCTAGGAGTTTCGATGCCTGTAAGCGACGGTAGTAGCTCACGCTTAATCTGCTTCCGAAGAAAGCCATGAGCAGAAGGACCAAAATCAGGCCGACCGCAATTGCTGTCTTCCGCATATGAACTCTTCCTATCATTTGTCGCGGCTGAAGACTCAATTTACCAGCTTGTCCTTGGGTGCATAACGAGAAACTATCGTCAATAACGGCTCCCGGACGAATTACCGGCTGCTCGGAACCATGGAATTTTATGGTTCGATGCGGATGCATTTGCCTTAAATTCCATTCGCGCCGATCCATCCATTCACCAAGCCCCTATTGTTCCCGATCTGAAAACGTGGACCGCTGATCGCTTTAATGAGGTGCAGGTATTCATTCCCGCGCACCTTGCACAACACAATATCTCCGACTGAGAGAGCAGAGTGAACGACTGGCTCAACGGTGCAAAGCTGCCCTGACTCAATCTTCCCCTTCATGGAGGATCCGCGTGGGCGGAAGCTGACCGTTTCGCCGGCTTGAAGTCTCGCGATGTAATGTGCTGCCCAGCCCACGATCAGGTCTCTTGATGCGATTCTAAACAGTGCATCCGTCGGTCAGATCGTTCGCGGTCCAGTCACAGGCAAACCGCAACTTGAGGTCAAATGTTGTCGGGTTCTTGTCGGTGACGGGGTTTCGTGAAGCATAGGACTGACACGTACGTCGATGGTGTCGTTGAGAATCTCACTCTGCGTTCCGGCAATTGGCAGGAACCTGGGTGACTTGGGGTTGCGCTTTTAAAAATGCAACTGCGGGTGTTTCGACTCCGCTTCGCTCCGCTCAACATGACAGCCGGTGTCGCAGGTCTGATTTCGATTTAACTGGACAACGGTTTTGCAGATCTGACGTCGATCTGGCGGCGAACGTACTTTGCCAGGCCGCTAAATGCGCGGGCGATCAGGCGGAACGGAGCCTTCAAGGGTACTTGGGGATTTCCGCGCGGGATCGGAGAAGCCGAAGCGCAGAGGCAGGAATGCCGGCGCGGGGCCGGCATGTGTTGCGAACGGGCGCGGAATTATCCTGCGATGGCGTTGGCAGTTTGATCGGTGCTATCGATCAAGGGACGGAAGGCGTTGATGAGGTTTTCGACCTGGGCCTTCTGCAGCCGGAGGAGATCGAACTTCCGGGTGATCTCGTTGAGCTCGGTCATGGCTTGTTCGTAGGCTACGCGATAGGGATCCATAATTCTCCTCACTTCTGCTGTGTTACTTGGCGAAGTTTAGCACTGGTATTGCCGGGAATATCGAAGGTACGCGAGTTCAAGCATCCTAAAGTAATGGAATTGGCAGTGAGCCGGCGCGAAAGGATGCGGGCGGAGAATGAATCACGGGCCAAGAGTGGTAATCGTCGCACAATTGGCCCGTGACGCTAGCCACCCCCCCAATCGTTCCGTACGAGGTCGTACAGGCTAGACTCTTTGAAAATTCCTTGAGGAGCTTGTTGGATTCATAGTATCGCGAGTCGCCGGTGGAAAATGTTGACGGCGCGCTACGAACACGTGACCGAAGTGTGATTGAGGCGGGATACCAGGCTGTCGAGTGTGGGGGAACCGAGATGATGTGGCGAGAAGGGGTTGCGAGAGCCCGTCAGCCGATTCAAGCACCTCGCAGAGGTTGGGGGAGAGCAAGTCTTAGACGTTGGTGCTGAGGGTTGAGCCGACGGAAGAGAAGACAACGTCGATGCCGGACGCTAGCGATCCCATGCCGGTGACCGAACCAAGAGCGATCATTGCGAAAACGAGGGAATACTCGACCAGGTCCTGGCCGCTTTCGCGGATGACCAGGTTGCGAAGGAAGCATACGGCTGTCTGGAGAAAGTTCATTTTGATGCTCCTGAAGGATTTAGGCCTGTCTGGCTATTCTTGGGTCGGCACCTCAGTCAAACAATCCTCAGTTTGTAATTGACTCTTGAATCAGTGGTAACCTGCTGCGGGTCCACGAAAGTGTTAGATCCGAGAAAGAGTGGGTTAGTGTTCGGTCATGGTCTCCATTCGAGCTGCGGTGCTGGAGGACGCGGTTGCGATTGCACACGTGCACGTGGAGAGCTGGCGGACGACTTATGAGGGGATTGTGCCGGATGAATATCTGGCCGGACTCGATGAGACCTTACGGGTGAAGCTGTGGAAGGAGTGGCTGAGCAGCGGGGCGGTGGTGCTGGTGGCGGAGCGGAAGGGTGAGGTGGTGGGCTTTGTGCACGCTGGGAAGATTCGGGAGGCGGTTGAGACCGCCGACGCTGAGATCTACTCGCTCTATTTGCTCAGGGATGCGCAGGGCAGAGGAATCGGGCGCGGACTGCTGGAGGCCGTTTCTGCTTTGCTGCTGCAGCAGGGATTCATGAGCGTGGCGTTATGGGTTCTGGAGCGGAACCGTGCGCGGGGTTTTTATGAGAGCTGCGGGGGGCGGCTTGCGGCTTCGAAGGTGATTGAGATTGGCGGGAGCCGGCTGATGGAGGTGGCGTACTGGTGGCCGGAGCTGGGGGTGCTGACGGAGACGCGTGCGAAGTAGTCTCCAATGTTTCCAAAAAGGGGAGACCCTTCGGCAGGCTCAGAGCGGGCTATGGGGCACCAAGCAAAGACGCGGCGACGAGTCTGCTGCAGAAAAGCCAAGGGCCGGGATTGCTCCCAGCCCTTGCTTCTGTCTGCTACTAAATTGCTGAAGATTCTGCCTGAACTGTGTCTTACAGCGGCTGAACGTCCGCAGCCTGCCAGCCCTTGGGTCCCTTCACCACGTTGAACTGCACGGCTTGGCCTTCCTGCAAACTCTTGAACCCGCTTGAGCTGATCGCTGAGTAGTGCACGAAAACGTCCTCACCGTTCTGACGCGAGATGAAGCCAAAACCTTTCGCGTCGTTGAACCACTTCACAGTACCTTGTTCCATTTTTTCCGTGTTTCCTGGTATTGAATTGCGCTGGATGAATCGGAGCGACCACCGGCAGAATCTTGCTGGATCGGCATCCCGGGAATCCCGAAATGCAAGGGCGAGTTGCTGCTCACGCCCGGTTCGACTCTAACGCTGGCATCAGTGTACCATCGGCGAGCAAAATGATGGCCGCTTGCCGGGGAGTAACGAAAGTCGAGGAGGCGGGATGGCATTGAAATGAGGAGATTTATCGGCCCCCTTGCTTTGGGGCGTTTTGTGATACGGTGAAAAGTCGTTATGGCTGAAGATCGCGTTCCCGAGTTGCTGGCTCGCGCTGCAGAAGTGCTGGAGAGGGCGTTTGCGGACCTGCCGTCGTTCCGTCCGGAACGGAGCTCCGACTCGGATGCGGCGTCGATGGCTGAGGTGCTGGAAGAGACAGCTCGGCGGCTCGGGGACAACTATCCCTACTTCCATCCGATGTATGCCGGGCAGATGCTGAAGCCACCCCACCCGGTGGCCCGGGCGGCCTATGCCCTGGCGATGAGGATCAATCCAAACAATCATGCGCGCGATGGTGGGCGGGCCAGCTCGGAGATGGAGATCGAGGCCGTAGCCGAGATCGCGGCGATGTTCGGGTGGAGGGAGTACCTGGGACATCTGACCTCGGGCGGAACGATGGCAAACCTGGAGGCGCTGTGGGTGGCGGGGGAGATTCAGCGAACAAGGGAACAAGGGGACGAGGGAACAAGGGGACGGACCATCGGCCGACGGCGGATTGTGGGGTCGGAGCAGGCGCATTACACGCACCATCGGATTTCGGGGGTGCTGAAGCTGGAGTACAGCTCAATCCTGGCGGATGCGTGGGGTCGGATGAGGCTGGACGCACTCGAGGATAAACTGCGCAAAGGCGACGTGGGGACCGTAGTAGTGACGCTGGGGACGACTGCGATCGGTGCGGTGGATCCGCTGCCGGAGATTCTGCAGCTCAGGGAGAAGTATGGGTTCCGGGTGCATGTGGATGCGGCGTACGGAGGATATTTCAAGCTGATTGAGGATGAACTGGACGAACCGGCGCGATGGGCTTTTCGGGCGATCGGGGAGGCGGACTCGATTGTGATCGACCCGCACAAGCATGGACTGCAGCCTTACGGCTGCGGCTGCGTGTTGTTCCGGGATCCCGGAGTGGGGCGGTTTTACAAGCACGATTCGCCGTATACGTATTTCACCTCGAAAGAGCTGCACCTCGGAGAGATCAGCCTCGAGTGCTCGCGGGCCGGTGCCGCTGCGGTGGCATTGTGGGCGACGCAGAGGCTGTTGCCTCTTCGTAAGGAGGGCGAGTTCGCGGCCGGGCTGGCAAAGGGCCGGAGAGCAGCGCTGGAACTATACCGACGCTTGCGGGAAGATCACAGGTTCGAATGCCTGACGGCGGGGTCGCCGGAACTCGACATCGTGGTCTGGAAGGTCAAGGCTGATAGGGTGGAGAAGGCGTCGACGCTCGCGCAATCGATTTTTTCGGCCTGTGCGAGGCGCAACCTGCATCTGGCGCTAGTACAATTGCCGCAATTCTGGTTTGGATTTGCCGGCAGCAGTGAAGAGCTGGTGACCTGCCTTCGGTCAGTGTTAATGAAGCCGGAGCACGAGGCATGGCTGGATCGAATCTGGGAAGAGTTGAGCGGCGCCTGCTCTGAATTGGAGAATGGCTGAAGATGGCAGAAGCTAGAACATCTATCGCCGAAAGTGAAAACGTTCTCATTGGTGCCGGTGAGTGCGAAATCACGATTCTTCCCTTTTTTGGCGGCAAGATCAGCTCAATTCGGATCGGACAAAACGAACTGCTGCAGAGGCCTCTGGCCCCGATCGCGCCCCGCACGCGAACGATGACGTTTGATGAAGGCGATGCGAGCGGATGGGATGAGTGCGTTCCGTCGGTGGCGGCGTGTTCCGTAAGAACCGCGGTGGGAACGGCCGAGGTTCCGGACCACGGGGATCTCTGGCGGGTGGAATGGGAGAAGCAGGGGACCAGGGGACCAGGGGACAAGGGAACGGAGAAGCAGGGGACGAGGGGACGAGGGGACGAGGGAGCGGAAAAGCGGGGGACGAGGGGACGAGGGGACGAGGGGACGGCTGTCGGGGGAAATTCACTGGAGCTTACGGGGCGATGTTTCTCACTGCCGTTAGAGCTCGAGAGAAAGATGGCGGTGAATGAGACTGAGCGCGGGTGGCGGCTGGACCTTGGATATCGGGTTCGGAATGTGGGTGCCTACCCAGTGCCGTGGTCGTGGGCGGCACATCCTCTGTTTGCGTGTGAGGAAGGTGATCGAATTGTGCTTCCGGAATCGATTCGATCTTTGAAAGTAGAGGGGTCAGGCAGAGACCGGCTGGGAGGGAGCGGCGACTCGGTGGCGTGGCCCATCGCGGCTCTCGCGACGGGCGGGACTGCGGATTTGAGTGTTGTGGAGCGCAGTGATTCCGAAGTTGGGGACAAGCTATTCGCGGGTCCGCTGAGTGCGACCGAAAACTGGTGTGCGCTGGAGCGGAGATCAGCAGGTGTGCGCATACGAGTGGGTTTCGATACCGCGACGACGCCATACCTGGGCCTATGGATCTGTTATGGAGGATGGCCTGAGAAGCGGGGGCCGAAACAATTTTGTGTGGCGATGGAGCCCGCGACGGCGCCGGTGGACTCGCTTGCTGTGAGCGGGCCGTGGTCGCGGGAGCTCAGGCCGGGCGAGTCATTTTTGTGGACGATGCAGGTTGATATTGAACGAATCGAGAGATAAACACGATGCATGATCCTGAATCACTGCGTTCCTTGCATGCAAGCCGTTTCAAGGCTGAGCCGGAGATCTTCGTCGCTCCGGGCCGCGTGAACCTCATCGGGGAGCACACCGACTATGCCGAGGGATTCGTGATGCCTGCGGCGATTGACTTCGCCACACTGGCCGCGATTTCGCCGAGGACGGATGGCAAGATCGTGATTTACTCGGAGAACTTCGCGGAGGAGCGCTCTTTTGATGCGGCCGCGCTGCCGACGGGCGCGAGCGATCACTGGAGCGATTATCCGCTGGGCGTGATCGAGCTTCTCGCGGGGGAAGGTCACCGGATACCGGGATTCAGCCTGAGCCTGTTCGGAGACGTGCCGCTGGGATCAGGTCTCTCGAGTTCGGCTGCAATCGAAGTGGCGACGGCTTTTGCCGTGACGTCGTTGCTGAACGTGCATTATCCCGGACCGAAACTGGCGCGACTTTGCCAGCGTGCGGAAAACGAATTTGTGGGCTCGAGCTGCGGCATTATGGATCAGTTCATTTCGGCAAACGGCGAGGAAAACCATGCGCTGCTGCTGGATTGCAGAGATTTAAGTTTCAGGCTGGCACCGATTCCGGCGAATGTCGCTCTGGTGATTGCAAACACGATGGTGAAGCACTCGGTGGCCGGCGGCGAGTATACGACGCGGCGTGCCGAGGTGGAAGAAGCGGCGAGCGTGATTGCGCGGCACAGGCCGGAAGTCCGATTTCTTCGAGACGCCACGGTTGAGGACCTGAAGAAGTGGGGAGCGGAGATGAGCGCCAACGCGTTGAAGCGCGCACGTCACGTGATCACGGAGAATACACGGACGGTTGCAGCAGCGGAGGCGCTGATTCACCACGATCTGAAAGAACTGGGCAGATTGATGGCTGAAGCTCACGAGAGCTACAGCAAGGATTTTGAAGCCAGCTGCAGTGAAGCCGACACGATGGTCATGTTGGCAAACAAGCTACCCGGGCTGATCGGCGCGAGACTCACTGGAGGCGGATTTGGTGGCTGCACGATCAACCTCGTGGATCAGCAGGAGGCGTCCAGATTTGCACAAGCTTTAGGTGCAAGTTACGCGGATGCAACGGGAATTACGCCACAGATTCACATTTGCCATGCATCGAGCGGCGCACACAAAGTTGCGGCAAGCCTCTCGCATTGAAAGACCACAATCCTGAAGGAGCAGTGCTGCATCTCATTACCATAAGTGGAAAACGCGGCTCTCTGAAGTCACCCCGGAGAAGCTGTATCTGAAGAACAAAACCGTTTTTCCTTGCTAGAATCTTTCACAGGTTTCAACCAGAAGTGCCCAGAACGGAACCAAGAGCGAACGATACTCTGGAGTGGCTACTTCTGAAAGTGAACGTTTTCATACTGGAATACTCGCGGAAGCAGTTGAGTTCCTGATTCATGCCGGGGCCGGCATCTTGAGCACGCAGAGAGATATAGAGGATGCATCAGAATTTGAATAAGCCCTTCTCCTATGAAATAACCCCAGCTTCTGGTTTGGTCGCTTACTTCTCAATGGAGATCGCGATCGACCGCAGACTCCCCACGTATTCAGGCGGCCTGGGAATGCTCGCAGGCGATACCCTGCGGTCGGCAGCGGACCTGGGTATTCCTCTTGTCGCGTTTTCACTTGCACATCGCAAGGGGTACTTCCAGCAACACCTGAATCAGGCCGGCGATCAGACGGAAGAAGTGCAGCCATGGAATCCGACTGACCTGTGCACGGAAGAGGCAGCGCGGATCCGCGTTTCCGTGGAAGGCCGCGATGTGACAGTGCGCGCATGGCGTTACGACATGGTGGGCCGGTACGGCCACGTTGTGCCCATTTACCTGCTCGACACCGATCTCGACGGCAATTCGGGATGGGATCGCGGGCTGACGGATCACCTGTACGGCGGCGACACAAATTACCGTTTGCAGCAGGAGATTGTGCTTGGGCTCGGCGGCGTTCGAATGGCAAATGCGATGGGCCTGAAGGTAAACGTCTATCACATGAATGAAGGGCACGCAGCCCTGCTGACGCTGGCACTACTTGAAAGCGAAATGGGCGGCGGCCCGCTGAACTCGCCGACAGAGGCGGACATTCAGCAAGTACGCAACAAGTGCGTCTTCACGACGCACACGCCGGTACCGGCGGGACATGATCGATTCTCCACAGAGCAGGCGATACGGATTCTCGGTGGGGATAGAACATCGCGTCTGGAAAAGCTGGGTGTCTTTGAAGACGGCCTGCTGAATATGACGATGCTGGCGCTGCGATTCTCACGCTATGCGAACGGCGTAGCCATGCAGCATGGGAAAGTGTCGCGGGAGATGTTCCCGCAATATCAGATTGATGCGATTACGAACGGAGTGCATGCGCCAACGTGGATTTCCGAGCCGGTTCAGCAGATGCTGGACGTGCATATTCCAGCATGGCGGCGAGACAATCTCTGCCTGAGAAACGCGATCGATCTGCCGGAGCAGGAGATTCTGAAGGCACATCACAGCGCGAAAGAGGCGCTGCTGACGGAAGTGGCATCCCGTACCGGGCTTGTTCTGAATCCGAATGTGCTGACGCTGGGATTCGCACGGCGTGCTGCCACGTACAAGCGGGCGAGCCTGATGTTCACCGATCCTGAGCGGCTGCTGAAGATCGCGACGCAGGCGGGCGGATTACAGATTCTCTATGCCGGCAAGGCGCATCCAGCCGATGAGCCGGGCAAGGCGCTTATCCATAACGTGATTGAGACGGCCGGCAAGCTCTCGAATGACATGCTGCGGATTGTGTATCTGGAGAACTATGCCTGGGATCTTGGCGCGTTGCTGACGGCGGGTGTGGACGTATGGGTGAATACGCCGCGGCGTCCGTACGAAGCCTCTGGAACAAGTGGAATGAAGGCAGCTCTAAATGGCGTGCCGAGCTTGTCGATTCTGGATGGATGGTGGATCGAGGGCTGCATCGAGGGCGTGACGGGCTGGGCGATTGAGGACGGCGCCGACGATGCGGAAGAAGCACTCAACCTGTACTCCAAACTCGAGAATGGCGTGGTGCCCTTGTACCGAAATGAGCCGGAGAAGTGGGCGAAGATGATGCGCACTACGCTGGCGTTCAACGGGTCGTATTTCAATACGAATCGCATGGTGAAGCAGTACACGCGCAATGCCTACTACCCGGTGCGTCTTCTAGAACCGGCGAAGGCTGGAGTGGAAGAGCCGGTGTACGTGAGAGCCTGAAGTTTGAATCAACTGATGTGAGGGAAGGCGGATTCGTGATGAATCCGCCTTTTCATTTGGATCGGGACTAGGTTGCGGATTGCAGTTCCGCAGACGCGACGTGTTGCATCCAGCGTTGAAGGATGGTCGCAACGATGAGCAGGAACGAGATGTAGAGCATGCTGAGATCGCGGAATTCTCCGGGGAGACAGAAGAGGAGATAGAGCGGGATATTGATGAGAGCGGCGAGCTGCGCATGACGCTTCACCCACAAGGGAAGAAGATGCCATGTGCGCCAGATCGTCCAAGCCAGAAGCAAAGTGCAAAGGGGGCTGCTGAGTGCCGGGAACATCAAGTCGTAGGTTCTGTCGATCCAGGTATCCATTGCGAAGGGATGGAGATAGAAATTCAGATGATCTTTGAGGTGCCACTCAACGGCTCCGCCGGGATTATGAGCGAAATGCATGCGTATGGGCAGGTAGACGGCAGCGCAAACGGCAATCAGAACGGCGACTGCGGCGATTGAGGTGACGCGAGAATAGCGCCGACGCAAAACGGGATAGAGCATGATGGCGAAGAGCAGGAACGACTCCTTGTTCCATGTTCCGAGTGCCGCGATGGGGAGCAGCCACCACCAGTCTGCTTTCAGCGCTATCCAGAATGCAGCGGCCATGAAGAAGAGTTCCGGGTAATCGAAGAGATATCCGCCTTTGACACCGAACAGCGGGAACAGCAGCATGAAGACGGCTGCAGTGAAGACGGCGACAGGTGGAGAAAACGCGACCGCGCGACAGACTCCAAATAGAGCAAAAGTGGCAGCGAGAGCGGAAAGATATGTGAGGATATAAACGATCAGGTACTGCAGCGGGTAGGACTTCGATTGGAGACCAAATGCGACGCTGATCTTCTTTTTAGTCTGCGCGGGAATGTGGCGCGAGATCGTATTCAGCGGCAAGACGCGAACCATGAAGTTGGCAATGTCGGGAAGCAGTTGACGGTAGATATAGGGACGGCGCGCGGTGCCGTCGATCATGTTGGCGAATTCGACGCCGGGATCGTAGCCGCGGGCTCCCGCCTCACGGAAATGCCATTTCTGGTAGAAGGCGCTGAACGAGGCTG
>Ga0207671_10001128_pt1 | contig 32167 bp, 23 predicted proteins | sample KBSC24metaG_FD_184352 | JGI IMG/M metagenome (GOLD analysis project Ga0207671, IMG submission 184352) | Corn rhizosphere microbial communities from Kellogg Biological Station, Michigan, USA - KBS C2-4 metaG (SPAdes) (version 2) | ecosystem: Host-associated > Plants > Roots > Rhizosphere > Soil...
GCCAGTGCACCAGCGCTTTGGATAAACTTTCGCCTGTTGTAATTCATGCTGATAATTTTTAGTTTTTAATAAGTGGTACAGTAAAACTAAATAAATTTTATATCGAATTAAATTTTATTGTGTCTTTTTAACACAATAATTATTGGACGATCATTTTTCTACCCGATATCGCAAATTAATTGTGGCAAAAAATGGAGCTATTTTTGATCCGCTGGCCCGGTCAAAAAACTTTTTAAACCTTAAATTTTAACACTTTTTTGATCGAAAACAGCATAAAAAGGCTTAGTTATTATGCGTTTTAACAAAATTTTAACGCCGTTTTAACACTTTTTAACAAATTTTTGATGTGTTTTGAAAGGTTTAAAAAGTATTAATTACCTGATTGTCAAATAACTAATTAAAAACAACTGGTTTTTGGCCTTGTTTTGCTCTTAACTAAACAGCCCGGTTCTCTTAAAAAAAGAGAACCAGGCTGTTATTCATATAAATATACGAAAAATCCGCGGGATTACCGGTATCAGTGCGCTGTTAAATTTAGATGTACAGACAATTAGCGATCAGTCCTGTCCAACCGGTTTGGTGGGATGCTCCTGCCCCGCGACCATTGTCGCCATCAAAATATTCGTAAAAGAGAATGTAGTCTTTAAAGTTCGGATCGGTTTGCATTTTGTGATACTGGCCAAATACCGGGCGGTTACCGTTCTCATCGCGTAAAAACAATTTGGATACCCTGCGATAAAGTTCATTGGCAACCTCTTTCAGGTTCACATAGTTACCAGAGCCAGTTGGGCACTCCACTTTAAAATCGTCGCCATAATACTCGTAAAAGCGGTGCAGACTATCAATGATCAGGTAGTTGATGGGTATCCAGATGGGGCCACGCCAATTGCTGTTGCCGCCAAATAAACCACTGTCGCTTTCGGCCGGCGTATATCCAATACCAAAATCAACACCATTTACAGCCACATGAAATGGTTTATCCAGATGATATTTGGAAAGTGAGCGGATACCAAAATCGCTCAGGAATTCTTTTTCATCCAGCATATATTTCAGGATTGATTTCATCCGGAAACCACGCAGCAAGCTGATCAAATGCTTGCCATTGGCACTTTTCTCATTCCAGCGTGAAACCAGCGAGGCCAGGTCGGGGCGGTTTTCAGCAAACCATTTCATCCGGTCGCGAAATATGGGGCTGTCGGTGATATCGCTTTCGTTCAATACTTCAGTAGCAAACAGTGGGATCAACCCTACTATGCTGCGTACCTTCATTTTGATGGAGCCATCATCGGGAAAGCTGATCTGATCATAGAAAAAGCCGTCCTCTTCATCCCAAAGCCCTTCATTGTTTTCGCCCAGGTTTGACATCGCCCCTACAATGTAGATAAAATGCTCAAAAAACTTCGAGGCGATATCGGCATAAGCATTATCTTCCGCCGCCAGTTCTGTAGCTATGCGCAACAAGTTAAGCGAGTACATCGCCATCCAACTGGTGCCATCGGCCTGTTCCAGGTGCTGGCCCGATGGCAGGTGCATATTCCGGTCGAAAACACCAATGTTGTCCAAGCCCAGGAAACCACCTTCAAATACGTTGTTACCTGATGCATCTTTACGATTTACCCACCAGGTAAAATTGAGCATCAGCTTATGAAATATCCGCTCCAGGAAATAGGTATCGCCCTTACCATTATTGGCTTCCTTATCGGTTTTATAAATGCTCCAGGCTACCATAGCGTGCACCGGTGGGTTGCCATCACCAAAATCCCACTCGTATGCTGGCAGCTGCCCGTTGGGGTGCATATACCAGTCGCGGGTAAGTAATATCAATTGATTTTTGGCAAAGACCATATCTATACGGGCCAGCGCCAGGCAATGGAAAGCCAGATCCCAGGCAGCAAACCAGGGGTATTCCCATTTATCGGGCATGGATATCACATCGCGGGTATTCAGGTGCATCCATTTGCTGTTACGGGCATCTTTGCGCTGCGGGGGCGGTGCTGGTTGGGCAGGATCGCCCCGGAGCCAATGCCGAATATCGCAATAGTAAAATTGCTTGTTCCACATCATTCCGGCAAAAGCCTGCCGCTGTATCAAGCTGCGATCGGTATCCTGTTTGTTGCTATATATATCCTTATAAAATTGATTGGCCTCGGTAATACGGGTTGTAAATATGTGGTCAAAATCTTCAAAACTGTAATTGGCATCGGGCGACAGGCGCAACCGTATCGTAACGCTTTGTTTGGCGGCTACTGTAATATCATAATTAACCGCCGCCTTGGTACCCGTATTGCGGGGATTGAGGGTATCGGCACCATGTATGATATGGTCATTAATACCGTCCTTATGATATTTGATGCCGTTATCGTAATTATAAAGCCGGTTACTATTGGTTTCATTATCACAAAATAACAGCTCAGGCGAGCCTTCTGTATGCAACCAAAGCTGGTCGAGGTCTTTATGTGATACCTCTATCCTGCCCTCTCCGTTGCCTGTTAAATAGGGCTTATAATCATTATAACCCCAGCTCCAGGTATTGCGGAACCATAAGGTGGGCATTACATTCAGCGCCGCGTCTTCATTGCCACGGTTATGTATGGTGATTTTGATCAGGATATCGTCTTGTGCGTTTTTAGCATATTCGGTAAATACATCAAAATAAGCGTCGTTGTCAAATATCCCAGTATCAATCAGTTCAAATTCAGGATCTTTACGGGTGCGACGTTTGTTTTCGGCTACCAGCCATTCATACGGAAAAGTTTGCTGTGGGTATTTGTACAGCGCTTTCATGTACGAGTGTGTGGGGGTGCTATCCAGGTAATAATAGATCTCCTTTACATCTTCGCCGTGGTTACCTTCGGGATTACTGAGTCCGAAATAACGTTCCTTGATGATGGGGTCTTTCTTATTCCACAGGGCTATGGCAAAACAGAGGTTCTGCTGCCTGTCGCAAATGCCGGCTATGCCTTCTTCGCCCCAGCGATAGGTTTTACTGCGAGCCATGTCATGCGTGATATAGTTCCAGGCATCGCCATTGGCGCTGTAATCTTCACGAACGGTACCCCATTGACGGTCGCTTACGTACGGGCCCCATTTTTTCCAGCTGGTATCTTTTAACCTTGATTGTTCTGCATTCATGATAGAAACTCCTTACCTGATAATGCTTTTTTGAAGCAAGTGTTTGCAAAGTAGGCTTATTTAAGGAAAGTTAATATAATTGAATGGTTTGTTTTACATGGGGATGAGGAACCCCCTCTAAATCTCCTCCAAAGGAGGAGACTTTTTACTAGCACGTTGTATCATAAAGCCCTCCCCCTCGGGGAGGGTTTGGGTGGGGTTACCAAGCATTCCTTAAAAACCTTAACCAGTTGCCGTGCATCATGTTATCAATATCGACATCCGTATAGCCGCGTTTTTTAAGCAGGGCGGGTACTTTTTGCAGATCGGCGATGGTTTCCAGGTCATACGGGCATTGTTCGCGACCAAAAGCACCATCCAGATCAGATCCCATACCGATGTGCAGGGCGTTGCCGGCTATCTGACAGATGTGATCGATATGATCAACCATCACTTCGAGGTTGCAGTTCATGCCTTTGGGAGTCGATTGTCCCCTCACCCAATTGGGTACCATCATCCAGGCATCCAATGCAGCACCTATTACCGCGCCACGGTCTATCAGTGCTTTAATCATCTCATTGCTGTACTGGCGGTTATGGTTCACCAGCGCACGGCAGTTATTGTGACTGGCCCATACATGACCGTTAAAATGATCAAGAGCTTCCCAAAAACTATCATCGCATAAGTGAGTAGCATCCAGGATAATGTTAAGGCGTTCCATTTCTTTGAGCAATTCGTGCCCTTTAGGCCCCATATAGCCTGTTGCATCGGTGCCTTGCGCGTAACGCCCCGGCCCGTAATGCGCGGGTCCTACGGCGCGTAAGCCATAGTTATAAGCACGTTCCAGGTGTTGTACGGTAACGATAGAATCAGCACCTTCCAGGCTTAAAATATAACCGATGGGCTTGTTTTCTGTCGATTGCCCATCGCTCCAAAGTTGCAGGTGTTTTTCCAATGATGGCAGATCAGTTACTTGCACCATTTCGCCTGCATCTTCCATTGCTTTGTACCAGGCTACCTGTCCCTGGGTTTGCGCCCATGCCTGCTCGGGCGAATGCCAGCCGGGCAAGGGGTTATCCGGCGCCACATAACGCCCAATTTGCGTACCTACAACCAAACCGATATTGCCTTTGCGCAGTTCGGGTAAAGTAACTACCGCTTTGGCGCGGTCGGGCTTATCGGTGAGACCTTCTTCGCGCTGGTTAACTTCGGATAGTGGACGGGTAAGGTCGCGGTTCCATTCCAGCGCGTTCATGCTCAGGTCAAGATGGGCGTCGATTATAAACATATCAGATCGTTATTTTTCTGTCGCGGGCGGCATTGAGCCACTCGCCATTAAGTACTTTATTTTCAATAGTATAAGCACGCTCATATAAAGCTACAGTTGGGCATATATGATGTGGTATACCATACAATACATCGCCTATTTTGTAAGCATGGCCTTCGCCGGCCTCTACCACCAAATGCTCTTCGCTCTGTCCAACAGGTACCAGTTCAGGCGCATTTAAAAAATAGATGCGTTTGCTCAGGTCGTTTTCGGCAGATACGGATTTGTGCCCTACATCCAGGCAAAGCTTAGTAGTACCGGGCAGGGATATTACCCTGGATATTACTAATGCAGCGGGTAAAAAACCTTGTTCGGCCATACCCAGCTGGTAGCCTTTATCCCAGTAAACAAAAGTACCGGGACTGCATTCTACAATCCCCCTTTTAGCATGGATAGGGAATGTTGGCGACCCGCCGGCTATGATTGTTGGCTCAGGATAATCACGTTTTTTGATGTCCTGCTGTAGTTTTAAAACCGGCTCAAAACTGGTATTACAACGTTCGGTACGGGTAGCCAGATCGATATCATGAATATGGCCGTCATAAGCGTGCAGGCCAACAGGATTCAGTCCCGGTAATACAGCACAATCCATATACAGTTGCAAGGCCTCAAAGCCGGCTTTTATACCCGTGCGGTTCATACCTACATTAATGTCGAGGTAAACATCAACCTTCAGCTTGTATTTTTCGGCAACTTGAGATATTTCATTCGCCGCCGCGGTATTATCAACCAGGCAGGAGAATTTAGTACCCGGGTACGCGTGTATGAGCTTGATAAAGCGGTATAACTTTGGACCTACGGGCTGATAAGCCAACAATACATCGGGTACTTTGCTTATGGCCAACAGCTCGGCTTCGGCAATGGTAGCGCACTTGAATTTTTTGATACCTGCCTCCAGTAACAAGCCGGTAACTTCTTTATTCTTGTACGTTTTCACATGCGGGCGTAACTGGGTCACATCATCGATCATGGTTTTAAGCAGTTCGATGTTAGCCTTTACCCTATCCGGATAAACCACCAAAGCCGGGGTATCCAGCTTTTCTATATCATCAATTGTATACCAGTTCATGTTGAGTTTTGAGTATTTTGTCTGAACCTTGATTTCCTGGATTTAAGGATTATCACGATTATTGATTAAGATCATGCCTGACCTTTATTGTGGTTTCAACTCACTATTCACCACTCTCCATTCACTAAAATAATTCAAACAGGGCCTCAACTTCAACCGGGATATTATCAGGTAAGGAGCCCATACCTACGGCGCTGCGTACACCTATGCCGTTTTCTTCGCCCCATATTTTGGCAAAAAGCTCACTGGCTCCGTTAATGATAAAAGGATGTTTCTCAAAATCGGGGGTGCAATTTACCATACCTAATACTTTGATCACTCTTTTTATCTTATCAAGACTGCCAATGTTGGCTTTAATGGTAGCTAGCATGGCTAAACCAACCTGGCGGGCTGCCAGTTTACCGTCTTCCTGTGAAATGGTATCACCGATACGCCCAATGATGAGCGTGCCGTCGTCCTGCACAGTGCCGTGGCCCGACAGGTAAAGATATTTGCCATCAACTAAACAAGGTTTATAAACGCCAAGCGGCTTTGGTGCGGGCGGCAGGTTTAAACCCAGCGCCGCGAAGTTTTCTTCGGGAGTGTTCATACCTGTAAAATTATAAAGTTTAGGCAATAATTAGCAACAAAAAAGCCGGGGATCTCACTCCCGGCTTTGATTAATCAACTATTATATGGTATTCTACTTAAATTTAAAAGTAACGCCAACGTTAATGGCATAATCGGCAAAGGCGGCATCACCCTGGGTATACGTGCCGGTTAATTGTGTGCTGATCTTATCAGGTACGCTTTGTGTACGGTCGCGTTTGAGGGCTACCGGAACAAAGGCATATATAGAAAGCGCTTTGAGGCGATAGGTAACACCCGGCTCGGCCGAAATGATATAACCTGGTCTTCTGAAGCCATTGCTGCCCCCTACCAGGTCTTTCACCGGTAAACATTCGTAACGTGCACCTGCCGAAAAATCAAACTTGCCCACACCATAGCTGGCACCTCCCCTGATCATGATCTGATCTGGTACGCTCATCACGTCGCTTCCATTAGCTACAGCTTTGCTGCTTGGTGTACTGCCACGAGCCGATGATATCCCGTTTTGCTCACGCGGACTGATGAGGTAATAAAAACCACCATACAAACCAAACTGATGAGTAAAATTATAGTAAGCATTGATCTCGGTAGTGATGCCTGTGCCGCCATCACCCAGTTGTATCGATTGATCAACAGGGCCCAGCGTTTTGGCGTCATTAGCAGCAGTGTGGTAAAAATAATCCTGGTAATTGTAGTTACCTGTAGGCAGTTTAAGGCCCAAACCTACCTGGATATTTCCTTTACGAGCCTTGGCCGGATTAAGCAACCAGGCATAAGCTGTTAAGCGGATATCGCCCAAACCAAAGGAATGGGTGCTTAAACGCTCTTTGCCGCCATGCTCATATAAAGACGAACGGCTGTTATCCAGTATAGGCAGATCAACCGCAAACGACCAGCGATTGTTGAAAATACGGGTAAGGGTAATATCCTGGGTATAGGAATGGTTAATAACATTGGTACCCTGGGCAATACGTTGTTTTTGTTCCTGAGTGCCGACAAAGTGTTTGTATGATCTGAAATAGCGGTTATTACTGTTCAGCAACCAGCTGCTGCTGGTGTTGGAGCTGTCGGGATGTTCGTCCATGGTACATAAACCACCGGTACTGCGAATGGCTACGCATCCCTGAGCGTTTGCCTGGATATTAGTGAAAAGAATGTAAAAAGCGATAGCAAAAAGTGTTCGTAAAATTAGTTTCATGTGTGTTTGTTTAATATAATAGGATTATGGTAATCAGTTTAATAAAGCCAGGTTTCTCAGGCCTGGCTTTCACCTGCTCTCATACAGGATTTTTTATTAATCAACTAAATCTCAAATCTTTGGTGTTTTTCCAGGGGAACACGATAAAACCCGACGGCGCCTTTTTTAATGCGAACCATAAAGCCAGCAACACGCCATAGCTGCCGCCCCGCTCTATCCATTCAAACATTTCGTAATGCGGATAAAACAGCTCGCTTGTTATTTTCCAGATGATAAATACGAGTAATAAATTTTTAAAGGGACGGATCAATATGGAAGTAGCCGCTAAGATTTCAAAAATGCCAACTACCAGTGCGGTTCTAGCCGGGTCATGAAAACCAAGGGATTGGTACTGTTTCAACAATCCGGCTTTTTGTATGATGTTAAGCCAGCCGTGACCCAATAGCAGTAAAAATGCTATCACCCTTAAGCTACCTATCACCGTTTTTAATACCGGAGCGTCAATTACTACCTCATCATTCATGCGGGCAAACCATTGCTTTAAGGATATCTTAATACCACCCTGTATGATCAACAGCACCAGCGGGGCGCCAAAATTACCGGCACGTTCAATAAACTCAGCAAAGGGTTCACCTGATAGAGGGCGGAATGACGCGGTAATAATGCCCCATATCACCAGCCAGCCAGCAACGGCGCGTGTAGGGTAAACCAATATGGATATGCCCATCAAAATATCGACAGAGCCCACAACCGGCATCAGGCGATAGGCGTCATCACGACCAATACCCATTACCGCAAAGTAGTTACACCATATTTGCTTGGTGATGATGCCAAATGCACCATGCCCTATAAAACACATGGCACAGGCCAGCCGTAACGTGAAATATATTTTTTGATCGGTAGTTAAACGTAACATTCTTTCTTATTTTGTTTTGGATCAAAGAACAAAGATTTTTGGATGAAAGACATATTCTCAAAATCCTTGCTCCTTGTTCCTAACATCCTTACTCTATTTATCTGCTCCATCTGCCTTGCCTCTTAGCACTGCGTACTGGCCAACTTTGGCACCGGTTTGCAAGCCAACCTCACAATCGCTGCGATAGTGTATGGCACCGTATAAACGCGACATGGCAGCATCATGCGCCAGATCGGTAAATTTAGTCCCCCTGTCTGGCAGTAAATAGGTTAATACTGTTGCTGCAGCTGCGCTAAAATTAGAGTGACCGGAAGTATATGCCGGGAAATTTGGCACCCCTGTCAACGTTTTAATATTAGGATTAGCTTGCGACGGGCGCTGGTTAAAATAAAAATATTTGGTATCCCAGCACACAATGGCGGCGTCCATTTCGGCCATATTCAGCAGGGCAAAATTGCGTGCCCAGCGAATTTCACTGTATTTTTGTTTTACAAATTCATCGGCGGCAATAGCATTCCAGTGCCCTGTAGGCGTATACGTACCAACACCATCTGCCCAGAAAGCAACCTGTTCTTCATGCGCACGTGAGTGATCATTACTAAAAGATAACACCTCTTCGGTCTCTTTCTTAAATTCTGGTGAATTGGTTAAATAAGGAGGCCCTGGTCTTATAGCAACCACAGTAAGCGTATCAAACAAAAACGGTAACACTTTTGAAAATAAAGGCAGCATCGGGGGCCTTTTTGGCGTTTCCAAACTCACCCAGAATTGTTCGCCTTTAGCAGTGGCGGCTGTTTCAAAACCTTTCCAGATTGCCGGTGTACCAATAGCTTTACCGGCACGATCATTACGGGCACGATTAGCAAATATGGCGGCAACTTGTTTGCCTAAGGCCTCACCTGCATTAAGTTCACCACGTGTATTTGCGCCAGCCATAATACGATACAGTTTTTCTTCGTCGGCCTTTTGCTGTATGTAGGCAATTTCCGTAGGAAATAACAATTTCAAGATCTCCACAGTGGTACCAGCCACAACAGCATCCTCGCTTGGGTACGATGGCAGATCGGAAGTGGGTACCAGTGGTGTAATCCCGGCATCATTTTTATATGGAGCAGTACGCTTGTACAAATTTTTAAAATGCCAGGCCGCGATCAATGCATCATACTGGCTCGCGCTAACATAAGCGTAAGCCCTTGCCGCATACGGTGGGTTTGAAAACGGAAATTCCGGATAATTGAAAGGATTGGCTGAGTTTGGCGCGGGATACGTGCCATCAGGGTTTTGATAAGGCGGCACGTTGTGTTTGGCTACCAGATCACGTAATATCTCGTTCCATCTCAAAACCGAACCTGCACTCCAGTATTTTATGCTTGCTTTCTGATCATCAGTCAAGCTGCGCTGAAGCGCTTTGATCTCATTGATATCCGCAACGTAAGCCGGTGAGGTTACAGCGTCCGGAGCGGTTACGCTCAACACGCTGTAATCAGTTACCAGTACCGGTTTCCAGGTATCTGCGTTCAGGTCGATATTGGCTGGTGCCAGTGCGGGGTACAAGGAAGTACGATCATTAATGTCCTTTTTACATGAGCTTAAAAAAGCTGTACCTGAAAATAGGATTGGGACTATATAGCGTAATGTTTTTTTCATCTTGATCATTGTTAAGTATTAACCTGCTTATTTCTGTTTTTTAGTACTAAAAACGTAATAAACACCACCGTAAAATGTCCGGGTTTGCCCCACATTACGGCCACTTAAAACATAGTTGCCACCGGCGGTAAACTCCAGTCCGCTGATGGATTGAAGGCTGTATTTTAATATTACCCCGGCCAGTGTCGAGTTCATTTTATTGCTGGGGAATGGCATATCGTTTTTACGGATGTCAAACCCGCCAATGGTAGTTACTTTGGTTAATACAGCTTCGGCATTAAACTTTAAGCTTCTGTAACCCGTGCTCACCAAAAAGTTGGTCATATTGGGCATTTCTACCTCGTTGGTATAATGCAATTCTGTAGTGTAATAAGAATTTCTGTCGATAGTAATATTGCTCCGACGAATGTACTGACCAGCTCCGGCAACAAAGAACCGGCCCGTCTGGTAGTTCAATAAAGCCCGTAAAGCCACATTTTTACTATGAAGCCCGATTGATAAGGGTAAATAATCCGCTTCGTAATTGCTTAGCGGTATCGACCCGGATAGAATAGCATGTAAGCTGAATAAGCCTTTGCCAATTTCTTCTTTTACAGCCATCCATTTAATAGATGCTGTAAGGTCCTGAAAATTGTGTTCGCCCCTTAATGTACCTGCTGTAGCGTTGGTGGTTACATAGGGTACCATGAATAATAAGTTAATACGGTTTGATAAACCATAGTTTCCGCCAAGGCTGTATACGCTGGAACTTACTGTACCCAGGTTAAGATTGTCGCGTTTAAAGGTACCTTCCCAGTAATGATCCCAGCTGTTGTGGGTATACATACCAGCGGCGCAAAAATAATTCTTGGGGATCATCAATGCGTCGGCATCCGTTTGCGCTCTGGCAAATGGCGATAAAATAAGGCAGAAGGCTATAACTAAAAAGCATCTGCAGAAAAGTTTTGATAAATTTTCTATCATATATAATTTAATTAGGGTGAGGCTAATAAATCTGTAACCGGGTTATAACCTGGTTAACAAATATTGATAAGCGGTTTTTACAACCAATTAGCAATACAAAAGACAATCAATCCATAAATTATGCTTACAAATAACTCATGTATATTCTAATACTACCCAAACAGTTGTTTAGGCGATAAATCAAATACACTTGCAGCTTTAAATAAAGCGTGCAAAGTCATTCAACATCATCATTTAGGGTTTATGATCAGCAAGTAAAGTTTGGGGGCTTGCCCGGAGATTCAATGAAGGGTGAACTCAAATGGTATGATATAGGGTTCATTGTGGTCTTAAGCGTAGTTGAAAACGTTAAAAACCGGTAATGCATCATTTGACAACTATATTCGTTACTAAAACTTACTTTTTTAACGGGAACTTCGTGCCCTTTCTTGCTCAGAGGTACATCGCAAAATTCTTTTGCGATGATTAAATTAGCGGATACCAAGCGGGTTTTTACACTATTTGCGATGCAAATGAACGACATGGTGTCTCGGGTTACCTTGTATCTTAAATAATTATAGTAAACTCCTTTTAGTTGCAGCTGGCCATGGTCAACCACATAATCATTCCAATCATGAATGCCTGGTAAATGAACAGGGAGCTTTATTTCGACAAGCTTGGTGGCATCTACCTTATTTTCGTAGATCTGTTTAACTATCTGAACTTCTGAGCGATGAATTAAATATTTAAATACTAAATTATACCCGCCCAAATTGAACAGATGCACATTCAGTAAGAGTATGGCTATAAACCTTTTCACCAGAAAGAGACAATTAATAGGGTATAATCTATTGTAAATATATCGATACGATTCATAAAAACAAATAAAAAACCAATAATTCATTTGTTAGCAGTGTATTACTCACACAATAAATATCTTTACCATAATATAGGCAAGTATCATGATGGATATTTTAAAACAACCCTGGCCCTGGTACGTGGCCGGCCCTTTGATCGGGCTTGTGGTTCCCGCTCTTTTATTAGCAGGCAATAAAGCATTTGGTATATCATCATCATTAAGACATATCTGCGCGGCTTGTTTTCCGGCAAATATTTCTTTTTTTAAGTACGACTGGAAAAAGGAAAGCTGGAACCTGTTCTTTGTTGCTGGTATTGTACTAGGCGGTTTTATAGCCACACAATACTTATCAGGCAATCACTTGGTTCAGATCAATCCGCAAACCAGTACCCTGCTCAAACAACGAGGTATCACTGATTTTAGCGGACTGTTGCCACGTGATGTATTTAGCTTTAGTCAGTTATTAACTTTAAGAGGATTCATTTTCATGGTTGTTGGTGGTTTTATGGTTGGTTTTGGTACCCGGTATGCAGGCGGTTGTACATCGGGGCATGCTATCATGGGCATATCAACTTTACAATGGCCGTCCGTAGTGGCCACTTGCTGCTTTATGGCGGGTGGTTTTGCCATGACTTGGTTTATTTTACCCTATCTTATCAACTTGTAAATGATGCGCAACATTAAATATCTCATCATCGGAATGCTTTTTGGCATTGTACTGGTTAAATCAGAAGTGGTGTCCTGGTTCCGGGTACAGGAAATGTTCCGGTTGCAATCGTTCCATATGTATGGCATCATCGGCAGCGCTATTGTAGTAGGCCTTATCTCTGTTTTGCTCATCAGGCGTTTCCAGGCAAAAACCATATCCGGAGAAGTGATCGTTATCCCTATTAAAAAATTCCATTGGGGTAATGTTTATGGCGGGTTGATATTTGGCTTGGGCTGGGCCATAACCGGTGCATGCCCGGGACCGTTGTTTGCCCAGATAGGCAGTGGTTTCGCGGTAATTATAGTTACCTTACTCAGCGCTATAGCAGGTACCTGGGTTTATGGACTGCTTCGGGACAAACTTCCACATTGATTTACTGTTGACCAGATATGGTAGAGAAGACAAAAATAACCGTTGGTAATATCATCTATCTGCTATCGGCGGCCATTATCATTATTATGCTGGTTAACCCAACAGCCAAAAGTTTATTGATAAGAGGCTTGATAAGCGTTGGCTTTTTTAAACCCGATATCCCTGTTCAGGTATCAAAAAAAGCTTTGGCCGACCCGTTTAACATATTTTTCAGAGATAGCAGTGGAAGAATTTTAAATACCAGTGACTTAAAGGGTAAAGTGATATTTATAAACTTTTGGGCCACCTGGTGCCCTCCATGTATCGCGGAAATGCCTAACCTGAACGGTTTTTATAAGCAATATAAAAATTACCCCAATGCGGTTTTCATACTGGTTGATGTTGACAACAACTATACAAAAGCCAATGCGTTTATGAAAAAGCATCAGTATGTTTTACCTGTTTATACATTAGCCAGCAACGTACCGGAAAGCATTATGGATGGAACCATCCCCACTACACTGGTATTTAACAAAAAAGGCGAACTGGTATTTAAACACACTAATGCCGCTAATTACAACAGCGCCGGATTTACAGATTACTTTAATAAGCTAACTAAACAATAATTAGCAAGGCCTATTAATTGTTTAGTATACACAAAAAAAAACTAATTATGTCAACAGTATTTTTATTAAATTAATTGTTGTTATTTTAACACTTATTAATTTTTTTTCTTTTCTTTACAGTTCCAATATCAAAACCTCATTCAATGAAAAAGAAAACACTTACCCATTTGTTTACCTGGTTACTGTGTCTAGGTTCCACTACCGCCTTCAGCCAAACCGGAACTATTATAGTTAGTAACAATTCAAAAACCACCATTGACAAAAATATTTACGGACAATTTGCCGAACACCTTGGCCACGGGATTTACGGTGGTTTCTGGGTAGATAAAAGTCTCCCGGTAAAAAAACAGGATCGCATTAGACTAGACGTTGTTGAAGCGTTAAAGAAGATAAAGATACCGAACCTCCGCTGGCCTGGGGGCTGCTTTGCCGACGAATATCACTGGCGCGATGGTATAGGTCCAACAGCACAGCGCCCGCGTATGGTAAATACCAATTGGGGGGGGGTAACCGAGGATAACAGCTTTGGTACCCACGAATTTCTGGAGCTTTGTAGTTTATTAAAATGTGAACCTTATGTAGCAGGTAATGTGGGTAGCGGCACGGTTGAAGAAATGTCAAAATGGATCGAGTACCTGAACTCCAACAGCACAAGCACTGTAGTACAGGAAAGAGCTAAAAACGGGCATCCAGAGCCATATAAAGTTACTTTTTGGGGTGTCGGAAACGAGAGCTGGGGTTGCGGCGGCAACATGACGCCTGAGTTTTACGTGGATCAGTTTAAGCGTTATGCTTCCTTTGCTAAGGATTATCCGGGTGCAAAACTTAAAAAGATTGCCAGCGGGCCAAATGCCGATGATTATAACTGGACAGAAGTATGTATGAAAAACATACCGCTACACACCTTGTACGGATTATCACTACATTATTACACTATACCAACAGGCAATTGGGGTAAAAAAGGCTCTGCAACTTCATTCAGCGAAAGTGAATATTTCAACACGATGGTAAATTGCCTTAAAATGGAAGAGCTGGTAACCAAACACTCGGCTATTATGGATAAATACGATCCTGATAAAAAGGTGGCTTTAATAGTTGATGAATGGGGAGTTTGGACAGATCCTGAACCCGGCACTAACCCAGGTTTCTTGTATCAGCAAAACAGTTTGCGCGACGCACTGATAGCAGGTACTACTCTAAACATTTTTAATAATCACAGCGACCGTGTTAAAATGGCCGCGCTGGCGCAAACCATTAACGTTTTACAATCGCTTATTTTAACCGACAAAGAAAAAATAGTGCTTACCCCTACCTATCATGTGTTTGATATGTATAAAGTTCATCAGGATGCCAAATATCTGCCAATAAAGTTAGATGTACCCGATTATGAGGTTGATGGCAAAAAGATAGCGGCTGTAAATGCATCTGCATCACAGGATGCTGCGGGTAAGGTGCATATTTCACTGGTTAATCTGGATATTCATCATCCTATAACCATTACAACCGGCCTAAAGGATATCAAATGGTCGGCAGTAAGTGGTCAGATACTCACTTCGGCCAATGTAACCAATATCAACACCTTTGCCGATCCCAATAAAATACACCTGAGCAATTTTACAGGTGCCAAAAAAGATGGCGATAAACTTGTGGTTACATTACCAGCCAAATCAATTGTGACCTTGGAACTGAATTAAGCATATTTTAAAATAAAATCTCGAATCCACGCGTCATTGCGAGGCACGAAGCAATCTCTACACAGGCAGGTCAACCTTAACAATTGCTCTGTAAAGTTTAGAGATTGCTTCGTGCCTCGCAATGACGCGTTTTGAACGTAAGAGCCCTTAAAACGACTTTACCGTAATCCCCCAAATATCGCTCAATGCTTTTTTAGCGGCATGATAACCACACATACCATGAACCCCGCCCCCGGGAGGTGTGGATGATGAACAAATGTAAAGCCCTTTAGCCGATGTTTTATAAGGCGACCAGCGCAATGTCGGTCTTGTAAACAATTGCCCTATATCAATAACCCCACCATTGATGTCACCACCTATATAATTAGGGTTATATTGTTCCATCTGGGTGGTATTGAAAGTATGTTTGGCTAGTATCGTATCCCTAAAACCAGGTGCAAAGCGTTCCACTTGCTGTTCAATAATGGTGGTCATGTCTTTTTCCGAGCCGTTAGGCACATGACAATAAGCCCAGGCCGTGTGCTTGCCTTCCGGCGCGCGTGATCTGTCAAACTGGCTTTGCTGCGCCAGCAATACAAACGGTTTTTCGGGATGCTCACCTTTCCAGATCCGTTGCTCCCCAATAGCTATTTCTTCAAATGTATTACCTATGTGCACTGTACCTGCCTGTTTAACCTGTTCTGCTGTAAAGGGTATCGGCGCATCCAGGGCCCAGTCTATTTTAAATACCCCCATCCCGTAGCGATAACGCTCCAATTGCCATTTATATAGGGATGAAAATCGGTGCCCAGCTATCTTTAAAAGCTGTTTAGGCGTAATATCAAACAGCACAGCATGGGCAGATGGAAGTTGATCTAACGATTCAATATAACGGTCGGTTTCTATTGTCCCCCCTATCGAAATAAAATAGGAAGCCAAGGCATTAGCTATTTGTTTTGATCCCCCCATGGGTACCGGCCAGCCTTTTAAATGCCCCTGCGCCATTAGCACCAACCCAATGGCGGAAGTAGCTAAATTACTTAAAGGTTGTATGGAGTGCGCAGCCATGCCGGCAAATAAGCCCTTTGCGGCCTGTGTTTTAAAGCGTTTCTCTAAAAAGGTTGCAGCTGTTAAACCATCAAAGCCGAACTGGGCCATGGCCAAAGGGTGTTTGGGAAAATGCAGCGGACCTAAAGCATCCGGCGCGATGAGTGGCCAGTTTTTTACTACAGGTTTGATGAGTTTGAGATAAGCCTGCTCATCGTCGCCTAATAAGCTTGCGGTTTGTTCAACTGATTTAGTCAATATAGCGGCCGTGCCGTCATCAAACGGATGCGCGGCCGCTATTTCGGGATAAATATATTCAAGCCCGTGCTGTTCCAGCGGTAATGTTTCAAAATATGGGGAAGCTGCGGCCATCGGATGGATGGCCGAGCATATATCATGCAGGTAACCGGGTAATGTAAGTTCTGCTGAACGAAGGCCTCCTCCTACCTCCTTTTTACCTTCAAGCAATAATACCGACAAGCCGTTTTGTTGTAATAATATAGCAGCTGCCAAACCATTGGGCCCTGAGCCAACAATTACGGCGTCATAGTCGCGTTTTTCAAGCTTCATGTATACGGTAGATGTTTAAAAACATACTAAGGTATTTAAATAAACTGTTCGATACCCTAATGATTTTAAAAACCCGGTCGTACTTGGTGATCAATTTAAAACCTCGCCGGCATGGGTAGCTTCCGGTACCTCGATCAATTTGCCAGAACGTACATCATAAATGTAACCATATATAGGTATGTTCCCTGCCACCAGCGGATGCTGCCTGATGCGTTGAACATCTTCGATAACACTTGCTTCCAGGTTTTTAAAAGTCAGGAAAGCGATATGCCTCGCTTCGGTTGATCCGCCGCTTTCTTCGGTATTACGCCAGCCGTGTTCATCAACAGTAGCGGTTTTCAGGCTTTTGGCCAGTAGATCGCGGATAATATCATCGGTGAACAAAGCCATACCGCAATCGGTATGATGAATCACGAACCATTCTTTAGTACCTAACAATTTATGCGATATCACCAGCGAACGGATGGCATCGTCGCTGGCACGGCCACCCGCATTGCGGATCACGTGCGCGTCGCCTTCGGCTAAACCTGCATATTGGGCCGGATCAAGCCGGGCATCCATACAGGTTAGAATGGCAAACTGACGAGCCGGTGGTATGGTTAACTCACCTTTGTTGCCAAAGTGCTTTACATATTCCTGATTGGCCGAAAGCACCTGTTGGTGAATTTTCGACCTGATTTTTTGCAATGGATCAATTACATTTGACATGGTATCTTTTTTTAAGATGATGATCAGGCAGATTTTCTGCTGTGGTTGATCAATGCTGATTCATAAACCGAAGCAACAATATCATCGGCAGAGAATGTACCCAGGAAGTCGAAATCGATATGACTGTAGATAACTTGTTTTGAAGGGTCAACAATATAAGTGGCCAAAAGCGGCGCGTTTACATCAATACCCGAAAATCTGTTCCAAACCGGATCTTCATCAGAAAAAACCCTGAACGCTTGTGCCAGTTCTTTTTCTTCGTCGTAATAAAAATTAAGCGTAAAGCTGTGTTCCCAGGCTTTCTTTTCCAACTCTTCGGTACGCTCATCACTAATGATCAACAGATTTCCGCCGCTGGCTTTTATTTCATTATGGATATTGTTGAGTTGTTTGAGCAATGTAAAACCATGATCACGCCAGTGATGTGAGTAAAAAGCGATCACTAGTGGCTTATTCAAAAGATGTCTTAATGAAACAGGGCCATGCACTTCGGCTCCGTTAAAAAACTGTTGCCAGCGACTGTAAGTACTATAAAATTTAAGATCTGGCACATAGTTGCCGGCCTTAACAGGTTTTAAAGGCTGGTATGGTTTAAATGGAAGATCGGCATCAGCAACGATCTCTGACAGATCAAAAAATGGATATTTGTTATTATTATTTGTAGTTAACATTTTTAATAGAATGAAGATTAAACGAATTGTAATTGATTGTTGTGATGATAGTTCAGGGTCAACAACTGCACAATCCGTAAACTACAGGGTAGTCAGCTAATAGCCTGGCAACTGTGGGCTTGTTTAATTGATTTACCAGATAAGTGTTCATAAAATATATGTTAAATAATGAGATCAGTAAAATATGAGAATAGACGGGATCGACAGAAGGCTTTTGGTTCAACAACAGCAACACATGAATCTTTTCATATCATCACGATATAAAAAGAAAGGTGTATTTAAGGTTAATTTACTGCCCGACATGAGTTTGAATGTTTTGAAATTCAAATATACTATAATGTCTATGTATTTAGTATATATTTTATAAATTATTTTTTAATTTTTTGTTTTCTATCTTTCAGTCAAAAAATAAACTATGCTAAACAAACGGATAAAATACTATACTTTACTGATAATCACCGTTATTTCTATCCTGTTTAGCTGCAGTCAAAACCCCAAACACCGGGTATCCAAAGCCGATTCTATAAAAAAGAAGATCGTAAAAGAATGGAATAAAACCATCCCCGGCAGCTTCAGCGATCAAACAAAGGCCGTTTTCGACAGCTCACAAATAAATATTTTCCTTAAAAAGTATCCTGCCTTTGATCCATATGCCAAGGATATTAACTTGTTTTATAGTAAGCGTAAATTTGCTTTTGCCTGGTACGCAAGCAACACATTAATAGAGCAAGCGGGTAACCTGGTTGATAGATTAAACAATTTACAAAACGAGGGCATTTATAGAGCTATCCCCTACCCAAAATCCTTAGATTCACTGGTGTTTGATGCGCATCCAAAAGCAACTACCGTCAAGGCTAAAACCAATATTACTACCGAGTTGATGCTTACCGCTCAGTATTTTGTTTTTTCAAAACTGGCTTTTCAGGGCATGAGCGACTCGGTTACCCGTGCGGTAAACTGGTATCTGCCCCGCAAAAAGGTGTCCTACAATGATTACCTGGACAGTTTATTGAAAAAGCCGGGTAAGCCAGGTGATGTTTTATCTGAACCCGTTTATCGTCAGTATGATCTGTTAAAAAGCTTCCTGGCCAAATACCGTCATTTAGATACCATAGATAGATGGCAGCCTATACTCCCCGGTAAAAAGCTAAAATCTGGTGATTCTTCAGCAGTAATCTCTTTGATCAAAAAACGGCTTTATAAACTGGAGGATTTTAAGGGCGATACCTTAAGTAATATTTATGATGACGAACTGAAAGATGCATTTAAGCAGTTTCAACTGAGACATGGCCTTACTGCTGATGGCATTGCCGGCGCAGGTACAATAGCGGAGTTAAATATCCCTTTAAAAACCCGGATGAGGCAGATCATGGTTAATATGGAACGCTGCAGATGGCTCCCAGTAAGCCTTAATACTGATTACCTGGCGGTGAATATACCCGAGTTTAAACTCCATGTTTATCATGCTGATAGCCTGTTATGGAGTTGCAATGTGGTTGTGGGGCAAAAAGTTCATCAAACAGTGATATTTTATGGCGAGATGCAGTATATCGTTTTTAGTCCATACTGGAATTTGCCCGAAAGTATTATCAGAAATGAGGTATTGCCCGAGATAAGAAAGAACTCCAACTATGTGAACGAGCATAATATGATCATTACCGGAAAAGAAAATGGTTTACCTGTGATCAAACAAAAACCAGGGCCTGCCAATTCGCTAGGGCTGGTTAAATTCCTGTTTCCGAACAGTTATAGTATTTATCTACATGACACCCCTTCCAAATCATTATTTGGTGAATCATCAAGAGCATTCAGTCATGGATGTATCCGCGTTGGTGAACCTGCAAAGCTTGCTTCTTTTCTATTAAAATACGATACTACCTGGACTGCCAACCGGATCAGCAAGGCTATGCACCTGGGTAAGGAGCAGCAAATAACCCTTAAACATAAAACACCTGTTTTTATAGCCTACTTTACTGCTTTTACCGATCGTAACAACAAACTCAATTTCCGTAAGGATATATATAACCGGGACGAACAACTGGCATCAATGATTATATCAGGAAAAGGCAGTTATTAAAAAAATAACGGTCAATTGTATATAAGGCGGCACTTTCTTTTTATTTGTCATTTTGACAATAAAATTTGCCATTACATCTTTTGGAGGTTTATAATACTGGCAAATTAAAAAAACAAAATATTTTTCGTGGGTTTGTAGGCAATAGTTAAAATTTAATTGTCCCATCTTTAAATCACTTCATGCGCCCGGCACAATTCCGGAGCGATTAAGTGTTAATTTAACACCAACATTGATTATTAAAACCCGGAAAAAATTAGGCCTATGTAAAAAACGCTTACTAACCCTACCCAAAGCACAATTACCCGGCGGGAAATTGCTGCTCTACAGAATGATTTTTGAATGTTTATAAATGCACGTGCAATCGACGGCGCTTGCTATTAACTCCCTTTAAATTCAGTAAAATATGAAATTTTTAAAACACCCAATGGGTGTACATAGGCCATGGATATCCAAATCTTTGCCCTTATGTAAATTAGCCCTTGCAGGTTTAGTTCTCATAAATACGCAAACAGCGGCACATGCCAGCCCTAAGTTAACCAATAACCTTAATTTTAATATCAACGCTAACATCGCGAAGATCAGCGGTAAAGTAGTTGATGAAAAAGGCGAACCGTTAATTGGCGTAAGTATCCGCATAAAAGGTACTACAACAGGTACCCAAACTGATACCCAGGGTAGCTTTACACTGGATGCAGACAGCAAAACAGTTTTGATAGTAAGCTATATAGGCTATACTACGAAAGAAGTAATCGTAGGGTCAAAAACTTCATTCACAATAACACTAACAACTAACAATAACTTAAACGAGGTAGTAGTTACAGCCCTTGGTATTAAAAAAGAGCAAAAAAAGCTTGGTTATGCACTGACAACAGTTAAAGGAGACCTGCTTGATAAAGCTAAAGAATCAAACGTTGCATATTCATTAGAAGGCCGTGTGGCTGGTTTAAGTATTAGCGGTACCAACGGTGGGGCAGGTTCATCTGCCCGTATACTATTACGTGGTGTAACCAGTACTAGTACTACCCAGGGCCCATTGTTCGTAATCAATGGAGTACCGATGGATAACACCCAGAGAGGCCAATCGGGCGAATGGGGTGGCGCGGATTATGGTGATGGTATTTCCAATATCAATCCGGATGATATCGAATCTATGACCGTACTAAAGGGCCAGTCGGCATCTGCATTGTATGGTACACGTGCTACAGGTGGTGTTATTTTGATCACTACCAAATCAGGTAAAAAAAATTCAGGTTTTGGTGTTGAATACAACACTAACTACCAGATGGATAAAATTTATGACAATACTGATTTCCAAACCCAGTACGGCCAAGGTGAATTTGGTGTCAAACCAGCCAATCTTGCCGCAGCGCTAAGCACAGGTAGCCTGGCATGGGGACCAAAACTTGATGGTTCACAAGTAATTCAGATTGATGGTAAAACCCATCCATATTCAAAAACCAGTGATGATTATACCAAATTTTACAAAACTGGAAACACCTTTACCAATACAGTAGCTTTAACTGGTGGTAATGAAACAGGAGCTTTCCGCTTGTCAATGTCAGACATGAATAATCATGCTATTACACCAAATAGCGGGTTGAACAGGAAAACCTTTAACTTTAACGGCTCGCAAACCGTTATGAAAAACCTGGATATTACCCTGGTTGCCAATTATATATTGGATAACGAAAAAAACCGCTCTGGTTTAAGTGATGGACCGGGCAACCCCAACAACGTACAATTTTTGGCACCTAACCAATCTCAAAGCACTTTAGCGCCGGGAACAAAAGCCGATGGTTCTGAACAATCATTTACCAATGATATATATGTAACCAATCCTTATTTTGCAGCTTATAATTTTATAACGAACTCAAACCGGGAGCGCTTAATATCGTCTATATCTGCCAAATATAATGTAACACCTTGGGCATATGTACAAGGCCGCATTGGTTATGACCAGATCCATGACAATCGTTTTAGGGTAGAGCCAACCGGAACAGCATATGTGAGCGGCAGCAATGGTAATTTAAAAACGCAACAAACACAAACAACCGAATTTAACGCAGATGTATTATTAGGTGCCAAGCACGACCTGATTAAGGATTTCCTTAACCTTGACATGTCTGTAGGTGGTAATATTCGTAAAAGCAATTATAACGGTATTTACATCAACGCCAACAACCTTATCCTTCCTTACTTTTATGACCTTTCAAACGGCGCACAAAGGCTTAGCGGAAATATTGGGTCTGATTCTGGTACATTAGATGATGATCCTAAAAGACAACAGGTTAACTCAGCCTATTACACTGCTGATTTTGCCATAAAAAACTTTTTGGTTTTAAGCACATCCGGACGCTATGATTATTATAGCAGTATATCAAAAGCTTTAGGTCCCGGGCTTTTCACCCCTTCTGTTTCTGCAAGTTTTATATTCTCTGATCTTACTCATATCAATGGTCTTGATTTTGGGAAACTCCGTGTTTCATATGCAAAAACAAGTAATCCAGCGGTTCCATTTACTAACCAGGTTTACTACAGTGTAGCTAATTCAATTAATGGTGTCCCTGCGGCCACTTTTTCTTCTCAATTACCAAACGTTAATCTAAAACCGTTTACTTTAACCGAGTTTGAAATTGGTACTGAACTAAAGTTTTTTAACGACCGTTTAGGGTTGGATGTTGCTTATTTTAACAGGAAAACTAAAAATGAGATAGTTAGCGGCACCCTTGATTGGTCAGCCGGATATACCAACTATTATATTCCTTCAGCATCAGTTGGTAATAAAGGTATAGAAGTTGAAATACATGGCACACCGGTAAAAACCAGTACGTTTAGCTGGTCGCCATCTTTTAACTTTACTTATATTAAAAATAAGGTGTTAGAAACCGATCTTGCAGGTGCAAACTTAGGCTTAGGTACCTATCGTCCGTTAAATGCTACCACCGCTTTTGTTAAAGGCCTTCCTGGTCCGCAAATTATGGCTAATGATTATAAGCGTGACGGCAGTGGTAATATTATATTTGACGCCACTGGTAATGCCGAAACTACCGCACGTATACCTATGGGAAGCGTAGTACCTAAATTTTACGGTGGTTTTAATAACGATTTTACCTATAAAAACTTTAATCTGGGCTTCCTGGTTGATTATCGTTTTGGTAACAAGGTATTATCAGCAACCAATTATTACAGCATTTTCCGCGGTTTAAACAAAATAACCCTTGAAGGCCGTGAAACTGGTGTGGTTGGTGTTGGTGTAACCGAAAGCGGTGCAAAAAATACGGTTAACGTACCAGCCGAAACATACTATCAAACTTTGGCGCGCAACGTTTCTGCCTTAAATGTTTTAGATGGCAGTTTTATTAAACTACGCCAGGTTGCATTTGGTTACAGTATCCCTAAAAATATTTTAGGCAACAGTCCATTCAACTCTATCACTGTTTCACTAGTAGGCAGAAATCTTTGGACAATCATGAAGCATACAGACAACATTGACCCTGAATCAAATTTTGCGCCAGGTATCAATTATGCGGGTATTGAAGGTACAAGCGTACCTCCTGTCAGAACATATGGGCTAAATGTTAACTTTAAATTTAAAAAATAACGGAAATGAAAAAACAACTGATATATAGTTGCCTGCTTATAGGTGCCACCTTTATAGCGGGTTGTACTAAAAATTTCGACCAGATAAATACGGATCCTACCAAAGTAGCCCCAACTTTAGTTACTGCCCCCTTTTTGATGTCTCAGGCTCAAATTAAATTTTCAAACTCCGGGTATGATCAATTGCTGTTTCAAAGCATGTGGGTACAGTCATTGGCTTCTACTTATGATTACTACGGCAATGGCGATAAATATATTTATGCCGGTAGCGGACGTGATTATTTTTCAAGAACATGGAACACCAGCTATGGTTCATCTACTTTAATTGATGAAATGAAGAATGTGATTAAAGGTAACGCGGCTTTAACTAACCTTGATAATTGCGGAACCATTTTAAGGATGATGATATTGCAGCGCATCACCGATGCTTATGGCGATATACCATTTTCGCAGGAAGGGCAAGCGAAAGAAGGGGTAGTTACACCTGTTTTTGATACCCAGCAAAGCATTTATACTTCTATGCTTAGCCAGTTGGAAACAGCAACCGCTGCTTTGGATGTATCAAAAGCCGGACCTACTTCTGATCTTTTTTATGCTGGAGATGTTTCCAAATGGAAAAAATTAGGCTATTCGCTAATGCTAAGGGCCGCTATGCGTTTAACCAAAGTTGACGCGGTAACCGCCCAAAAATATGCAGAAATGGCATACAAAGGTGGAGCTATGGCCTCTATAGATGATAATGCAAAAGTAAAAGCCGATAATACAAACGGGAATGGTAACAGTGACGCTGCCGCATTATTAGTGACCGATGATTTCAGGGAAGTAAGATGGTCTAAAACCTTGATAGATTATATGAAATTAACCGCCGACCCACGCATTAGCGCTATTGCTGAAATATCAACCGGTACTGGAAAAAAGGCTAATGAAACCCAAATAGTTGGGATCAATACAGCAAGTCTGCAAGTAGGTATGCCAAACGGTTATGATCTTAAAGGTGGTGCTACTGACATCTCAACTGCTCCAGGTTATCCAGGTGCAACCCCCGCTAACCCGGCGGTTTCAGGTGACGCTGCCGCTCCGGATGGTAAATATTCACGTCCGCAGTACGCAGTATATGACGATCGTAACCGCTATAACTTCCTGATGACATATGGCGAAAGTGAACTTTTGTTTGCCGAAGCAGCTTCAAGAGGCTGGAGTACAGGCTCAGCAGCTACGCATTATACTAATGCACTTACAGCTGATATGCAAACTTTAGCCCAATTTGGAACAACATCCGTTCCTACTGCCAGTATAACTACCTATGTTGCAGCGCATCCTTTGGTTACAGCCACTGCTTTGCAACAAATCAACATGGAGTATTTTGTTCAAACATCTGCAACATTTAACTTTAATGAAACCTGGGCTAACTGGAGGAGGTCTGGATATCCTGTTTTAACAGCAGTTTCTTATCCTAACCAATTTGCTACCTCTATTCCGAGAAGGATCCCTTATCCGCTTGGATTACCGTCAACAAATGCTGCAAATTACGCAGCTGCAGTTGCCCGGCTTTCAGGCGGCGATACATTCACTGCAAAAGTGTGGTGGGATAAATAATACCTCTATATCATAATTAAAAAACAAGGCTATGGGTTCATAGCCTTGTTTTTTAATTTTTACACAAAAAAGGGTATTGATATTGGCTGCAATTGCATATCAAATGCTTATTTTTATAATTACTGTACACCCAATAAACCCACTTATTAATGTATTGTTCCGTCCCTTTTACCTTTCTCTTAAATAGAGTGCAGTATAGGCCGTGGGGCATTATACTCCTTTTATGTTGTAGTGCCACCGTACTTAAAGCTCAGCAGCCACTTTTTAAACTATTACCTCCCGAGCAAACCAACATTACATTCAGAAATAACCTGGTTGAGGATGAACATTTGAATGTCTTATCCTACGAGTATTTATATAATGGCGGTGGTGTAGCTGTCGGTGATATCAATAATGATGGGTTAGAGGATCTCTTTTTCACCAGTAATCTTACCCCCAATAAGCTTTACCTTAACCTCGGCAATTTTAAATTTAAAGATATTACCAAAGAGGCTGGTGCGGGAATGGCCGGGCGTACAGGTGATTGGAAAACCGGCGTTACCATGGCCGATGTAAATGGCGATGGTCTGCTGGATATTTATGTATGTTACTCTGGCCTTGGCGATAACAGTAAACGTCGCAATCAATTATTCATCAACAAAGGCAATAATAAGTTTGTTGAACAAGCTAAAGAATATGGTTTAGACGACCCAGGATACAGTACCCAGGCTGTGTTTTTTGATTATAACAATGATGGTAAGCTGGATATGTTTCTGCTTAACCATAATGTAAAAAAAATAAGTAACCTGGAGTTTGCCCAAAACAAAAAAGAAACTGACGAACTGGCCAGCAATAAGCTTTTTGAAAATCAGGGTGGACATTTCGTAGATGTTTCAAAAAAAGCGGGCATCATACAAAACCCACTCACTTTTGGCTTGGGAGTTGCCATTGCGGATATCAACAAGGACGGCTTTCAGGATATTTATGTAAGCAATGATTATAACGAACCCGATTATATGTACATCAATAACGGGGACGGAACTTTTACTGATAAAAGCAAACAAAGTTTAAGGCACTTATCTCAGTTCTCAATGGGTGTGGATATTGCTGATATGAACAATGACGGTCTTCCGGATATCATGACCCTTGATATGCTGCCACCGGATAATCGCAGGCAAAAGCTTTTGCAATTACAAGAAAACTATGAATCGTTCGAGTTAATGCTGCAGCAGGATCTGTATAAGCAATACATGCGTAACATGCTACAGCTTAATAACGGAGATGGAACTTTCAGTGAAATTGGACAACTGGCGGGCATTTCCAATACCGATTGGAGCTGGTGCCCTCTCATGGCCGATTTTGACAATGATGGCTATAAAGATATTTTTATATCCAATGGTTATTTCAGGGATTATACCAACAAAGATTTTTTACGATACTGGGGCGATTATAAGCTTAAAAAGGCCATGGATCGTGAACCTTATCTGCTAATGGACCTGGTGAAAGCTATGCCATCCACTACCCTCTCAAACTATATTTTTCAAAACAACCACGATCTTACCTTCACTGAAAAGAAACAGGATTGGGGTATCAATAAACCAGGCATTTCAAGTGGAGCGGTTTATGCTGATCTCGATAATGACGGCGACCTCGACCTTATTACCAACAATATCAACAGCGAAGCTTCCATCTATCAGAACATGACCATGGAAACTTCTAAAAAAAATTATATAGCCGTTAACTTAAAACAAAGCGGCCCTAATGTAAATGCCATAGGTGCCAAAGTCTACATTTACAATGATAAACAGACCCAATATCAGGAAGTTAATCCTAACAGAGGTTATTTATCATGCGTATCAACCGTTTTAAATTTTGGTATTGGCGATCAAAATAAAGTTGACTCTATCCGGGTAATATGGCCCGATCAAACAACACAATTATTAACCGACGTAAAGGCTGATCAACGCTTAAATATTGTTTATAAAGTGGGTCTTGCACGCTACAAACCCGCAATTAAAAGCAATAAAACATTGTTAAGTCTCGCCAAACCAATTATTGACTATAAACATACCGAAACTATCATAAACGATTTTAAACGTCAGTTGCTGATGCTTTTTATGAGCTCTAAAACAGGTCCTGTTATCGCTAAGGGCGATGTAAATAAGGACGGGCTTGAAGATCTGTTTGTCGGTGGTGATCAGAACACACCGGGCAAAATATATATCCAAAAACCAGGTGGTACATTTACGGCTACCGAGATATCCGATCTGAATCATGAAAACACCTCGGCTGCGGTATTTTTTGATGCCAATGGCGATGGTTTCCCAGACCTTTATGTGGCTAAAGGCGGCTACTCCTTATTAGAACCCAACACACCCGATCTGCAGGATAAACTATATTTTAACGACGGCAAAGGCAATTTCACTTTGTCAACCACTTCCCTGCCCCAGCTTAATACCGACAGTAAATCATGTGTTCGCCCATGTGATTATAACAATGATGGCCAGATCGACCTTTTTGTGGGTTCCAATATTATCCCGGGCCAATACCCGGTCACACCTAAAAGCTACCTGTTAACCAATGCAGGTGAGGGACGCTTCACCATCACAGATGTACCTTTTACTGCCTGTGGCATGGTAAAAGATGCTCAGTGGGTTGATTTAAACGGTGATGGCCGTAAAGACCTGATCATTTGCGGTGAGTTTATGCCTATCATGGTTTATACCAATACCCCTAAGGGCTTTGTGGATGAAACTGCCAAATACTTTGCCCATCAGGAAAACGGCTTTTGGAATACGTTGACCATTGCCGATATAGATGGTGATGGCAAACCAGATATTATAGTCGGTAACCTGGGAACCAATACGCAAATACATGCAACAACTACCGAACCTGCCGAAATGTATTATGCCGATTTTGATGGTAACGGTTCTATTGATCCTTTCTTTAACTTTTATATCCAAGGGGTAAGCTACCCCTTTGTAAGCCGCGATGAATTAAATGAGCAGATATACCCCATGCGTAAAAAGTTCAACTCATATAAGGCTTACTGTGATGCCACTATGAAGGATATCTTTAGTCTTGATGATTTGGCAAAAGCCACAAAACTCACTGCCAATGAAGTACAAACCAGCTGCTTTTTAAACAGGAACGGCAAATTTGTAAAAATGCCGCTACCCATGGAGGCACAATTTTCTATGGTAACTCAAATAATCACTGCCGACTTTAACCACGATGGCAAAACCGATCTCTTATTGTTAGGTAATCATTCTGATAACCGCTTAAAACTGGGCAGTTTTGACGCCAGTTATGGCTGCCTGTTAACCGGCGACGGCAAAGGTGGTTTCACATATCAAACACAGCTATCGTCTGGACTATCGGTTACAGGGGATGTAAAATCAGCGATAGAAACAAAAATAGGTGGCTCAAAATATATACTGATAGGTGTATCCGGCCAGCCGTTACAATTTTATAAAGAAAACTAATGATCAAGAATATATTCATTTTTTTGCTGATACTGTGTGGTTCCAATTTGAGTTACGCACAAAAGAATAAGAAATTGTTGCCAGACTATTTACAGTTGGATAATACCATCAAGGCCATATCGGCAGTAATGATACATGATGTGGTGAACCCACCTGCAGCTGCCCGTTATTATAATTACGTAATGCTGGGTGCCTATAACCTAACAGCTTTAAATAACAAAGAGATTGTCCCGCTTGCTGATTTTGTAAAAACCTATAAAGATGATAATCAGCTCAGCATTGAAAAAGGTAAGTACAATTACCAGATAGCCGCGATATATTGCATGCTCGAAACCGGTAAGCAAATGCTTCCATCGGGTTTTATGCTTCAGGATAACGAGGATAAATACATTAAACTATTAAAAGACAATAAAATAGATGATGATATCATCAAACAATCCATAGCGGCAGCTACAGAAATGACCGCCAAAGTGATCAAATACTCCAAAGGCGATAACTACAGCAAATTAAGCGGCAGGCTAAGATATACCCCTATCAAAGGTGGTAAAAACTGGTATCCTACTCCCCCTACTTACATGGAAGCTGTTGAACCCAACTGGAAAACCATCAGGCCCATGTTGATCGACTCCTCTAACGAATTTGTACCGGTACGGCCAACACCTTTCAGCACCGATAGCGCGAGCGAATTTTACAAGCAGGCTTATGACGTTTATAAGGTTTCTAAAAATCCCCCGATGGAACAGGTTGCTATCGCCAATTTTTGGGATTGTAACCCATTTGCCGTTACAACCTCCGGCCATATGATGATCGGATTTAAAAAGATCAGTCCGGGCGGACATTGGATGAACATCGCTGGTATTGTAACAAAAAAAGCCGGGTTAAGCTTCGATCGTTCAGTAACCGTTCTCACGCTGGAAGCGGTGACGCTCATGGATGCCTTTATCAGCTGCTGGGACGAGAAATACCGCAGCAATGGGATCCGGCCAGAAACTTATATTAACAAGTATATCGACATTACATGGACACCTTACTTGCAAACCCCACCATTCCCTGAATATCCAAGTGGTCACGCGGTGCTTTCTAACGCGTCGGCGGGGATTTTAACTTATCTATTGGGTGATAAATTTGCTTATACCGATGATTCTGAGGTTCCGTATGGTGTTGGCCCACGCAGCTTTAAATCCTTTTATGAAGCGGCAGAAGAAGCCTCGATATCCCGTTTTTATGGAGGTATCCACTTTAAGGACGCTATCGTTTTTGGTAACAAGCAAGGCCGACTAGTGGCAGCTAAGGTTATTGAAAAAGTAAAAGCTGCAAAAATTACCCGGCAAAATTAATTCATATGAATATAAGAGCATTTATTTTAACTGGACTTTTTATTTTAACCGCTCTTATTTGCCTCAATTCCTTTACTACCAAAAGAGATCTGCCACATAACGATGATGGCAAAATACTTTTTGAGCGATATTGTAACAACTGCCACATGGCACCTGATCCGGCCAGTTTAACCAAGGAGATCTGGCAAAACCATGTACTGCCTATTATGGCCAGCCGTATGGGGATCATCTATCCCAATTATGACCCTTTAAGAGGATTAAATGATGAGGAACGGGAAATTGTAAAAAAGAACCACGTTATTCCCGATGAACCTGTTTTAACTAATGAGGAGTATAGTAAAATTATAAACTACATACTCATTAATGCTCCTGATAGTATATCATTAGATGAAAAAAGGCTAACACGAAACAGTCCGCTAAAGCAATTCGAACGTCAGGATATACAAATAACAGAAAAGACGCCCTCAATGATCACGGGATTGGAATACAGCACATCAACCAATACCTTATGGATAGGCGACTTTTATCAAAAGGTATATAACTGGCAATATGGTAAGGGCGTGACCCGGGTTATCAACAGCAATAGTCCGGTAGTTGATTTTAACTTTTATAAGGGCGATACCTATTTTACAGAGATAGGCAAATTATACCCTACGGAGCTCAGTACGGGATCGTATTCACAATTGAAGGATAGCATAAGCTCAACCTTAATTACGGCCCTACATCGCCCTGTTCATACCGAAATTGAAGATCTGGATAATGATGGAGTACCCGAGATCGTGGTTTGTAATTTCGGTAATAAGATCGGCTCCCTTTCATTGTTCAAAAAAGACAGATCGGGAAAATATACAGAAGATGTATTAATGCTTCTGGCAGGAGCCATTAAATGCTACATCAAGGACATGGATGGCGATGGTAAAAAGGATATTGTTGTCCTATTTTCGCAGGGAGATGAAAGTGTATGGATCTTTTATCAAAAGGATAAATTGAAATTTAAGGCCAAAAGGGTTTTGCGTTTTCCGCCCAATTATGGTACAACGGATATGGTTTTGGTTGATTATAATCACGACGGACTTACTGATATTGTAACCGTACATGGCGACAACGCCGATTATTCCAATATCCTGAAAGCCTACCATGGCATCCGGATCAACATCAATCAGGGAAACGGTGTGTTTCAGGAGAAATTCTTTTACCCGATATATGGCGTTACCAAGGTACTAGCCGAGGATTTTGACAAGGATGGCGATATTGATTTTGCTGCTACGGCATTCTTCCCCGAATTTGGAAAACTGGTTGATGAGTCATTTGTATATCTGGAAAACATAGACCAGAATAAGTTCACATTTAAATCATATACACAAAAGAGCGAAGTACCCATAAAAACATTAACGCTTGAAGCTGCAGATGTTGATGGAGATGGCGATCTGGATATCATCACCGGTAATTTTGCCCAAAGCCCTGGTCCCGCTCCTGCTGATCTCGATCAAAAATGGAAATCGGCTAAATATGGTTTGAGTATTTTTTTTAATCAGCTGCACCAACCTAAGAGATAATGCAATTAAGATTATGTCATTGCGAGCGATAGCGTGGCAATCTCCTCGTTTGTTTATACGCAAGCGAGGAGATTGCTTCGTCGTTCCTCCTCGCAATGACATATTTTTAATTTCTAAATAGTAACTACTTCAGTACCGACACTGCTTTGTTGGCATCACCCACACCCCAAACGGTTCCTGGTTTATTGCCCATGGTAATTACTAATTCACCGCCATTGATGATATCCTTATGTGCAAAGTAGGTTTTGTTGTAAACCTTGCCATTTAATAGCATAGCATTGATGTACTTGTTTTGCGGACCGTTATTTTTTACCACGATATGGAAAGTTTTATTCCCTTGCAATTTCAAAGTAGCTTCATTAATAACAGGGCTACCGAAAACATACAATCCGTTTGCAGGATTAGCCGAATAAAAACCAAGAGCAGATAATACATACCATGCCGACATCTGGCCAACATCTTCGTTACCAATAATACCATCAGGTTTATCGGTATAAAAGTCATCCAGGATATACCGCACCTTTT
>Ga0207671_10001129_pt1 | contig 32133 bp, 32 predicted proteins | sample KBSC24metaG_FD_184352 | JGI IMG/M metagenome (GOLD analysis project Ga0207671, IMG submission 184352) | Corn rhizosphere microbial communities from Kellogg Biological Station, Michigan, USA - KBS C2-4 metaG (SPAdes) (version 2) | ecosystem: Host-associated > Plants > Roots > Rhizosphere > Soil...
AATCCGGCCTTATTGGCCCGGATTCTTCAGTATATAAGTGTTTTACTCTTTTAATCATCCAACTTCAATACAGCCAGGAAGGCTTCCTGTGGCACATCCACACTACCTATCTGTCGCATACGCTTTTTACCTTCTTTCTGCTTTTCCAGCAGCTTGCGCTTACGGCTTATGTCCCCACCGTAACATTTAGCAGTAACATCCTTACGCATTGCTGATATGGTTTCCCTGGCAATGATCTTGGCACCTATAGCGGCTTGTATAGCTATAACGAACTGCTGGCGTGGCAATAGATCTTTTAGTTTAGAACACAGTTTACGGCCAAAGTCATTGCCCCGACTACGATGTATCAGCGCGCTCAATGCATCTACTTTATCTCCATTCAGCAGTATGTCCATTTTGGCAATATCACTTTCGCGGTAGTCCAGTGGCTGATAGTCGAAAGAAGCATAGCCACGGGTAGATGATTTCAGCTTATCGTAAAAATCAAATACTATTTCGGTCAGTGGCAGCTCAAATATCAGCTCAACGCGGGTAGGGGTCAGGTAGTGCTGGTTTATCAGCACGCCGCGCTTGCCCAGGCACAAGCTCATAATATTGCCTATATAATCAGGTAGCGTTATTATCTGCGCACGAATGAAAGGTTCTTCGATCCTGTCTAGCCTGCTTGGGTCAGGCATTTCACTCGGGTTGTTTACTATTACTACCTTGTCTTTATCACGTGTCAGGTAAGCACGGAAACTCACGTTTGGTACAGTGGTAATTACAGTCTGGTTAAACTCGCGTTCCAGGCGTTCCTGTATAATTTCCATGTGCAACATGCCCAAAAAACCGCATCGGAAACCAAAGCCCAGCGCCTGAGATGTTTCTGGCTCATAAGTAAGCGAGGCATCGTTTAGCTGTAGCTTTTCCATGCAGTCGCGCAGGTCCTCAAAGTCGTCTGTTTCTACCGGGAAGATACCGGCAAATACCATCGGTTTCACTTCCTGGAAACCTTTTACGGCTTCCTGGGTGGGGTTGTTTTCCAGGGTAATGGTATCACCAACCTTCACATCTTTGGCATTCTTTATGCCGGTTATTATATAGCCCACGTCCCCGGCACTTACAGCGTCCTTAGGAGTAAGCGCCAGTTTCATTATACCCACTTCTGCTGCCTCATACTCTGTATCCGTATGGATAAATTTGATTTTATCGCCTTTCCTTATAGTACCATTCACCACGCGATAGTAAGCTATAATACCGCGGAAAGAGTTGAATACACTATCAAAGATCACAGCCTGAAGCGGAGCAGTTGGGTCTCCTTTTGGTGCAGGTATGCGTTCTATTATTGCTGAAAGTATCTCTTCCACACCTATGCCTGATTTACCGCTGGCCAGTATTATGTCTTTCTCATCACAGCCTATCAGGTCCATTATCTGGTCTTTCACCTCGGGTATCATGGCACCTTCCATGTCTATCTTATTAATGACCGGTATTATTTCCAGATCATTGTCCAACGCCAGATACAGATTCGATATGGTCTGTGCCTGTATGCCTTGCGATGCATCTACCAGCAGCAGCGCGCCTTCACAGGCAGCCAGTGCACGAGATACTTCGTAGGAAAAATCCACGTGCCCGGGTGTATCTATAAGATTTAGAGTGTATTTCTCGCCTTTATACACATACTCCATCTGTATAGCATGGCTTTTTATGGTAATACCCTTTTCACGTTCCAGGTCCATATCGTCCAGCACCTGCGCCTGCATTTCGCGGGCAGAAATGGTTTTAGTAAACTCCAGCAGGCGATCTGCCAGGGTACTTTTCCCGTGGTCAATATGGGCTATTATACAGAAATTACGAATATGTTGCATGTTCATTTTAAAGAGTTGCGAAGGTAAGTAAAAAACGCTGTATTCAGACTAATTAACATGCGTGAATTAAGGCTTAATGGCATATTTAACAGACTTATTATGCCATTGTTGGAACTATAGGTATTAAACAAAATCTAACCCCTATGGCATGATTTTATAAGTATATATTGGATGTGATTCGCAGCGTGGAATTTGATTAACTAAAAATTGGACTTATGAAAAAGCTTTCAGTATTTATGATTTTGGCAACGCTTGTAACGTTAAGCAGTTGTCAGCTGGTAGGTGACATTTTTAAGGCAGGCGTCTGGGTAGGGGTTCTGGTAGTAGTAGTGGTGGTGGCACTGGTGATTTTTATACTCGCAAAGTTATTTGGCGGAGGAAAATAATATAAACACTATAGTATAGAGAAACTAAAACACAAAAAGTATGAGCACATCAAGATTTATGGCAGGTGCCATTTTAGGGCTAATAACAGGCCTGTTGATAGCTCCGAAAAAAGGAGAGGAGCTAAGAAATGATATAGCAGATACTGCTGACAAGTGGACTGACAAATTTAATAAAATGGTAGGTAGGACCGGCGCACAGCTTCAGGACTTAAGAGATATATTAGGCAGAGAGATTGAAGGTTTAAGCGACGATGTTCGTCATCGCATTATGACCATTTTGGACGAAGTGGAAGATATGAGGTACAATCCAAGAGTACATGCAGACAGTGGTGTACTGTAAGGAGGCAAAAATTATCCAATGAGGCTGGCCTTTTATAGGCTAGCCTTATCTATTTAGGTTAAAGCTTCCGTTAGTTACATTCACCGTACCACCGCCACTATATCCTAGGCCTGAGAAATAGAAATATCCCTGCACTATGCCGGAGTTATCTGTCGTTATAGTTACGGTACCATTAGTTGCATCATACTCATTGCCGGCTCCATCATAAAATATGGCTGTGTTATAACCACCTAATACATAATCGCCGGGGCCGGTGTAACCGCTAATATTCATAGCAATATATGATTGTTGATTCCGGGACGCGTATAAGGTCAAATTATATGCTGATGGCAGTTGCGCATATCCATTATCTGCCGACCAGTAGGAGCCATTAATAGTGGCGTTCATTATGTTGAAGCTGCTGCCATTTGCATAATAATTGTTATTCACATCCTTTGTACAGGAGAAAAAACTGACTGATAGAAGAATGGTAAGCAGTACGGCAGTAAATTTCATAGCAAATAAAGTTAATTAATTTTCTGCAACAGTATATTAGCAGTCGCCACTACACCTTCTTCTCTGCCTATAAAACTTAGGTGCTCGGTTGTAGTCGCTTTTATGGAAACATCATCAACGGTTAATCCCAAAATATTGGCAATTGTTTGCTGCATTTGAGCTACAAAGGGGCGTATTTTAGGTGCCTGTAGCAGCAGGGTACTGTCCAGATTCACCAGCTTGTAGCCTTTTTGCTGTATTAGCTCGTAGGTATGCTTAAGCAGTATTTTGCTGTCTATGCCTTTATACTTAGCATCCGTGTCGGGGAAGTGTTGTCCTATATCGCCCAGGCCCAGTGCGCCCAGCATCGCGTCGCATATAGCATGCAGCAGTACATCCGCATCAGAGTGGCCCACTGCTCCCTTACTATGTGGTATCAGCACGCCTCCCAGCCAAAGCTCCCGCCCTTCAGCCAGTTGATGAAAATCTATACCTTGTCCTATTCTGTACATAAAAAATTAAAGCCCCTTTAAGGGGCTTTGTTAATGTTATATTGTTAAGCCAAATTTGTTAGCAGTGTCCTGGGCTTCTTCATATCCGGCATCAGCATGGCGGATAACGCCCATCGCGGGATCATTGAACAATACGCGACGTAGGCGCTCATCAGCATCAGTAGTACCATCTGCCACTATCACCATACCCGCATGTAGCGAATAGCCCATACCCACGCCACCACCGTGGTGGAAGGATACCCAGCTTGCTCCGCCTGCGGTATTTATCAGTGCATTCAGTATCGGCCAGTCAGCTACGGCGTCACTGCCATCCTTCATAGCTTCAGTTTCACGGTTAGGCGATGCCACAGAACCCGTATCCAAATGGTCACGGCCTATTACTATTGGCGCTTTTACCTTACCCGTGCGCACCAGTTCATTAAAAAGCAAACCCGCTTTTTCACGTTCGCCCATACCCAGCCAGCAAATGCGTGCAGGCAATCCCTGGAAGGCTATTTTATCCTTAGCCATGTGCAACCAGCGGTGTAACCCTTTATTATCAGGGAATAGCTCCATCAGTGCCTTGTCTGTTGTATAAATATCTTCGGGGTCACCACTCAGCGCCACCCAGCGGAAAGGACCTTTGCCTTCGCAGAACAATGGGCGTATGAAGGCAGGCACAAAACCGGGGAAATCAAATGCATTTTCCACACCACGTTTATCGTGTGCCTGGCCACGCAGGTTATTGCCGTAGTCAAAGGTTACAGCACCGCGTTTTTGCAGTTCCAGCATTTGCCTTACATGTATTGCCATAGTATCCAGCGAGCGCTTTATATACTCATCCTGGTTACTGCTGCGCAGTGCATTTGCTTCCACCACACTCAGCCCTTCAGGGAAGTAGCCAATCAGCTCATCATGTGCCGAAGTTTGGTCGGTAAGTGTATCCGGCGTTATGTTCCTGTCTATTAAACGTTGCAGCAGGTCTACAACATTGCAGCATACACCTATAGATATTGCTTCGCCGTTTGCTCTAGCTTCCAGTGCCCAGTCTATGCTCTCATCTATATCGTGCGTCCACTTATCCAGGTAGCGTGTTTCTATGCGTTTCTTTATGCGCCATTCTTCCATTTCGGCAGCCAGGCATACTCCTTCATTCATGGTAATGGCCAAGGGCTGTGCACCACCCATGCCACCAAGGCCGGCAGTTACATTCAGCTTGCCTTTCAGGCTGCCATTGTAATGTTTATTAGCCAGCGACAAGTATGTTTCATAAGTACCCTGTACTATACCCTGGGAGCCTATGTATATCCAGCTACCAGCGGTCATCTGCCCATACATCATCAGCCCTTTAGCTTCCAGCTCACGAAAGTGTTCCCAGGTAGCCCAGCGTGGTACAAGGTTAGAATTGGCAATTAAAACACGTGGTGCATTTTTATGCGAGCGCAGCACACCCACAGGCTTGCCACTTTGTACCATCAGGGTCTGGTCTTCCTCCAGGTTCTTCAGGCAGTCCAGTATCTTTTCAAAGCTTTTCCAGTCGCGGGCAGCCTTGCCTATACCGCCATATACCACCAGGTCCTCAGGCCGCTCAGCCACTTCAGGGTCCAGGTTATTTTGTATCATACGGAAGGCGGCTTCCGCTACCCAGTTTTTACAGGTTAGATTGTTGCCTCTTGGTGCGCGTATTATACGCTGTGTTGCAGTTGGTGAGCCCGACATTATTGTTTATTACTAAAAGCTAAAAAATACTGTTGTACTATTTACTCAGCAGTTGCTCTATTTCGCTGCTCAGTTTGCTCTGCATTTCTGCTTCGCTCACATTTTCCTTTACGAATTTCTTTCCGGTCACTTTTTCATACAACTCTATATAGCGTTCAGATATCTGATTCACTACCTGATCAGTCATTTCAGGTACTTGCTGTCCTTCCTGTCCCTGAAAGCCATTTTCCATCAGCCATTCACGCACGAATTCTTTAGACAGTTGTTTCTGGGCTTCGCCTTTCTGCTGGCGTTCTTCGTAACCTTCTTTATAGAAATAGCGTGACGAATCCGGTGTATGTATTTCGTCTATCAGGTATATAGTATCTCCTATTTTACCAAATTCATATTTGGTATCTACCAGTATCAGGCCGCGGTCATTTGCCATTTGGCGGCCACGTTCGAACAGTGCTAGTGAAATTTTTTCCAGTTGCTCATATTCATTTTGTGGTATCAGTCCACTGCTTATTATTTCTTCACGGCTTATATCTTCGTCATGCCCTTCATGTGCTTTGGTAGTAGGGGTGATAATTGGCTTTTCGAAATAGTCATTTTCTTTCAGGCCTTCAGGCAGCGCCACACCACAAAGTGTACGTTTGCCGCTTTTGTAAGTGCGCCATGCGTGGCCGGTCATGTTACCACGTATTACCATTTCCACAGGATAGGTTTCGCATTTGTATCCTGTAGTTACATTCGGCAGTGGCACATCTATCATCCAGTTAGGCACTATATCTTTTGTAGCCTCCAGGTACTGGGCAGCTATTTGGTTCAGCACTTGTCCCTTGTACGGTATCGGGCGCGGCAGCACCACGTCAAATGCCGATATACGGTCGCTCACCAGCATTACCATATACTTGTCTGCAATAGTGTAAACGTCACGAACTTTTCCTTTGTAGAAATTTGTTTGGTGTGGTAGTTGTAGCATAAAACTATATGTAGTTTAGAGGGGGCAAAGATAAAGCAAGAAAATCCTATTCGGGCATATTATCACCTTATGATGGTAATATGCCCGTAAATAAGGATTTCAATAAGTTGAGGAAACTTAATTGCAAAGTATGTCGTTGGTAGGATATCTTGCCTTGCCACTAAGCGGATCTATCTGATCTTCAAATATATAATAGGCCTTATCGGCTGCTACATCGTTTAGGCATCCGGCGCCACTGTCCCGCAGCAGATATACATAAGTACAGGTATCTACCTTCTGACCAGTTGATTTAGTAAATGATACTGAAACATTAAAACGATAGCCGGTATTTTTGGTGCCAGTTATAGTAAATCCATCCCAGCCACTTCTGCTGCTGCTGCTGTTGCTTTGGTAGGCGATGGACCCATCGCTATTATATACGGTGATAAATAAACTTTTTATTTTATTGGGATAGGGTATCACAGGCCGATACAGATCGTTTTTGCCATCGCCATTAGGCGAGAATGCTGTTGGGATTGCTATATCTGCTGAGTCTGTACTATATATACTTACCACATTGCTGCAGTCAATTCCTGTTGTAAGATGTGTTGAAGAATCGCCTCCTTTTTTACAGCCTAATAGCGAAAATATACACAGTCCTGCTATAGCGATAGGTTGTCTTATTTTCATATTGAATGTGTTTTTATTCTTGAAGTAACAAAAATTATGCGAAACAAATTTTTTAAGTACCTGTAAAACTAAAAAAATAGTTTTACATTTGAACTAAGTTTTTAGTTTATTATGAAGACACTTACAAAAGCAGAAGAACAGGTAATGATGGTGCTCTGGAAGCTGGGCAGCGGCCTGTTGATGGAAATTGTGGATAGTATGGCCGATCCAAAACCTCATAAAAATACAGTTGCCACCATCCTCACCATTCTCATCGATAAAGAATTTGTCCGTACAGAGAAGATAGGGCGTATACATCGCTATCATCCATTAGTGTCCAAAGAAGAATATTCTAAAGTCACGCTTACAGGTATGGTGAAGGGTTACTTTGATGGTTCTTTCAGTAATGTAGTCTCCTTCCTGGTGGACGAAAAGAAATTGTCCATCCATGACCTTGAACTACTATTATCACAACTAAAGAAAAAGTAAGGCTATGGCATTTCCATTAGTATACCTATTAAAGGTCATTATATGCTCCGGTTTCCTGTTTGCTTATTATTTGCTGGCACTCAAGAATAGGAAACTGCATAGCTTTAATCGTTTTTACCTACTTGCTGCTACTTTATGCAGTTTTGTTTTGCCGCTACTTCATTTTAGTGTGTATAGAGTAAAGAATATGTTTTCTCCAACCGGTATTACATTACTGCGAGTCTTTAATGCAGGTAGTACCGAAAAGGCCATGAATGCTTCTGCAGGAACGCATATGAATGTCTGGCTCATTGTTCCTTTATTATATCTATTGGGTTCAATCATATTATTGGCGTTTTTGCAACGCCGCGTTGTATTTATTTATGGATTGAAGCATAGGCATAAAGTGATTACAATGGCTGGGTTTGAACTGGTTAAGGTAAACAGCAATAGTGCCCCATTCTCATTTTTCAATACTTTATACTGGAGAGAGGATATGCCGCTTGATAGCGGGACAGGTCAAATAATACTTCAGCACGAACTGGTACATATACGTCAGAAACATACGCTGGATAAGCTCTTTATGCAGCTATGCCTCATAGTGTTTTGGTGTAACCCAATATTTTGGTTCATGCAGCGTGAGCTTTCACAATTACACGAGTTTATTGCAGACGAGGGCGCAATAAGAGATGGGGATACTGACGCTTTCGCGCGTATGCTATTGCAAGCGCACTATGCCAATGCATTCCCTGATATTGTTCATTCATTTTTTTATTCACCCGTAAAACGCAGACTAACTATGCTAAGCAACACTAATCGTACAAAGTATGCTCATTTGCGCAGATTTATGGCCCTTCCGCTTTTAACAGGCGCTATTTTTCTGTTTTCTTTTACTCCTAAACATGACGCAGTCGCAAACAGGGCTGAAAAACCGGTAACACTTGTGTTGGATGCCGGTCATGGCGGCAAAGACAATGGAGCTATCCATGGTGAATATGGAAAGGAAAAAGACATAAATCTTAGAATTACCCAACGCATGACCAAGCTGGCAGGGGAGTACAACATACATGTAGTGCTCACCCGCAAAGGCGATGAATATCCTACTTTACAGCAGCGCGTAACTCTTAGTAATAATATTCATGCAGACGTATTTGTATCCATCCACGTCAATGATCATCGTATGGATAATGATAAGAATGACTATGAAATGTATATCTCAAATCAGAACAGCAATTTTAGTAATAGTCGCCTGCTGGCTTCAGCCATAGCTGCCAATCTGAAAGGACTGGGTATAAATATGGTGTTGAACAGCGACAAGCATCTTTGGGTTTTATCGCAAAACCAGGCGCCTGCAGTACTAATAGAGTGCGGTGAAGTAAATAATGCTGCTGAAATGACCTTGCTAAACGATAATAAACGGTTAGATGCCTTCTGCCGCCAGGTATTAGGTGGCATTGTAAACTTTGAGAATAATCGTAAATAGCAATTTATTGTAAAAAGAAAATGGGCCTTGTAAGGCCCATTTTCTTTTTATAAAACATTAAGGTTATAATCTTGCTTTTACATTAGCTATATCTTTCAGGCGCTTTTCAGCTATGCGCATTGCCGCCTGCTGTGTATGTATCTTTTCTTTTTCAGAAAGCTCAAAGATTTCCAGCGTGCGGCCATATATCTTTTCTACATTGCCGTTCACGCGTTCGCGATTATAGCCTTCCAGCTCAGCACATACATTTATCAGACCACCCGCATTTATCAGGAAGTCCGGTACATACAGTATGCCTTTTTCTATCAGCATAGGGCCGTGTACATTTTCATCCGCCAGCTGGTTGTTCGCAGCACCTGCTATTATTGGGCATTTCATTTTATTAATGCTCTCTGTGTTCACAGTGGCTCCCAGTGCGCAGGGCGCATAGATGTCTATGTTCAGGTCGAATATCTTGTCGCCATCCACCACTTCTACCGAGTGAAATTTCTCAACGGTCTGCTTTATTTTAGCCTGATTTATATCAGTTATGTAAACCTTAGCACCTTCTTCTATCAGGTGCCCGGTCAGGTATTGGCCCACATGCCCCACACCCTGTACCAGCACTTTCTTGCCGGAAAGGTTGTCGCTGCCCCACATTTTCTTTGCAGCAGCTTTCATACCCATAAATACACCAAACGCTGTAAAAGGTGAAGGGTCTCCACTCCCACCCATATATTCAGGTACTCCTGTTACAAAGTCTGTTTCTACAGAGATGTATTCCATATCGCGTGCAGATGTATTCACATCTTCGGCAGTTATGTACTTGCCGTTCAGGCTGTTTACAAACTTGCCATAGCGGCGCCATAGCGCTTCAGATTTTATAATAGCTGCATCACCTATTATTACTGCTTTACCACCGCCCAGGTTCAGTCCGCTTATGGCTGCCTTGTAAGTCATGCCGCGGCTCAGGCGCAGTGCGTCTATTATAGCTTCTTCATGAGTGTTATAGTTCCACAAGCGTGTGCCGCCTAATGCAGGACCAAGGGTTGTGTCGTGGATCGCAATTATTGCGTTAAGTCCGGAATGAGGATCGTGGCAAAATGTAACTTGCTCATGACCCATCTGTTGCATATTGTCAAAAACAGATTGCTGCATGAATGAAAAATTAGGCTGCAAACCTAAGCGATATTTTCTTTTTTATACAGTTCCACCTCAAATTAATGGTCAAATGAGCGATTAATGATATGGATAGTCTGTATTAAGCATCTATACCAATTTCTTGCGCAATAATTAATTACCTGTTTATATCGCGTCTATATTGCTTTTTATATTGTTTTGAATAATTTTGTTTTCCTTGGAATGCTTAGATATTATTAATGTTTTTTATGTAAATTTGGTTTAGTTGACATTATAAAAGTTAGATCGATTTTACTATCTTGGGGTTTGATTAATAATACCTAAAGCTTCTATCAGTTCATAAACATCTCATTAAATGAATAAAGTTTACTTAAAACATGCACTGTTGGTATTGCTGTCCCTTGCTTTTTTTAACAGAGCATGGTCTCAGGGGCGTTGTGATACTTTAAACTTGCCTGCTTCTGTACATGCATGTAAGTTCGACACTATGACGCTGAATCCTAATGTTAAAGGGCCGTATCCGATAGTTATATCTACTTGGACACCGGCTACGGGTCTGTCAGACGCTACCAGCCTCACGCCGTTTCTTACTTTAGGTTCGTCGTCTATCACATATACATTGCAAACTTACGCGGTAAAGCCTCCTCAGCTTGATACCAACGGTAATTTTAGCATGGGTAATTCAAAGTTTACCAGCGGATATACTTACATAAGTTCGGGTCCCATATCTTCCGGTAAATATGGTATTGTTACCGATCCAACTACCATGCTTGGCTCTTATCCACTTATTGGTGATCATACGTCGGGTACAGGCAATATGATGGTGGTGCAGGGGTCTACAAGCGCTGCAGATAATTTCTGGTGCCAGACAATTAATGGTATCACGCCTTTTACACAGTATTATTTCAGTTGCTATGTTGCACTTATGGACACAACACCTGGTATAAAACTTACCATTAACGGTGTTCCAATATCTACTTATGTCGTAACTACGCCGCTTGGTTCATGGGCTAAATTTTCTGCTGTGTGGCAAAGCAATTCATCAATTTCGGCAAACATTTGCCTTAGCGATACTACCACCTCCGCCTCGGGCAATGCATTTGCTATTGATGATATTACCTTCAATGAGCTTTGCGTAAACACGGCGTCAATAAAAGTAAATGTATCACAGTTCGCACCGGCAATTTCAGTTGTCAAACCAAGTTGCAGCAAAACCATTAATGTTACAGGATCCGATTCTGTAAATGCCAACCTCACTTCTTATAACTGGTCCTTTGGCGATGGTAATACCGATACAGGCACTCATGCTACTCATACCTATATTGATACAGGTGGCTATAAGGTTACACTTATTGAGAAAGATTCTTATGGTTGCTCAGATTCATCACATACCAATATAGATATCAATACGTCTATCAATACAGTAAAAGCGTTCGGAGATACAACAATTTGTAAAGGTACCTATGTACAGCTTTCTGCTATCGGAGCAAAAAAATATAGCTGGTCACCGACAGATAGCCTAAGCGACTCAACAATATCTAATCCTGTAGCTCATCCATCTATTTCATCCTATTATATAGTAACGGGTACAGATAGCAATGGTTGTACCGGTTCAGACACAGTTATTATAAATCTGTTCCCCGCTCCCAAGCTTACCATCACTCCTGGTAAGCCGGTTATTACCTGCGAAAACAGTTCAGTACAGCTATACGTTACAGGCGCCAGGAAATTCATCTGGCAACCGGGAACGCTAATGGATAGTAACACTTCGTCACATCCTATTGCTATGCCGCCAACCACCACTACGTTCTATGTGTTGGGCAGCGATGGTAAGGGCTGCGAAAGTTATGACTCCATAAAGGTCGTCGTGCTTAGAGATTCTGTCTATATGCCGAATGCCTTTACGCCGGATGGGGACGGACTTAACGATATCATTTTCCCTACGCCATATTGCGATTTCATTTTCGGAAGTTTTAATGTATATAACAGGTACGGTAATCTGATGTTTAGCACCACTAAATACCGTGATGGCTGGGATGGTAAATTTAATGGCCAGCCGCAACCTACAGACGTATATGTATATTACATAACGGGCTTCCGCATTGACCGCACACCGGTGCTCATAAAAGGTAATATAACCTTGCTCCGATGACATCATAAAAAATAATTTAAAGAGCGCCTCAATGAGGCGCTCTTTTTTGTAATAAAAAATGCCGCACTGCGCGAAGCACGTGCGGCCTAAAGGCAAAAATGGAATATCTTACTGTAAAACGAAGTTGATCGGTATGTTATAGTACACTTTCACAGGCACGCCGTTTTGTTTACCCGGTTTCCATTTGGGCATACTGTTTATTACTCTTAGTGCTTCTTCATCACAACCACCACCTATTCCCTTCATCACGGTTGCGTTGCTTATTGTTCCATCTTCATTCACTACAAATCGCACTATTACTCTGCCTGTAATATTTGATACTTTCGCAGCCTCAGGATAGTGTATCTGGCTCACAATGTAGTTGTTTAAATTGCCAACAAATTCAGGCATCTGTTCTACCCAGATCACCGGCTTAGACGGGCTCGGCGGTTGTACACTACGTATCGTTCCATCACCATTTGCAGTGGCTATGGCAGCGTCACCTGTGCCATCGCTGGTGTGTGGCCCGGGTACCGCGTCCTTCTGTTTGTCGTTTGGACGAAGTAGGTCGTTAGACTTTACATCGTTATTGGTAATTACGGGTGGTGTACGCATTTCGGTGTGTACATGAGTCGCAGGTGGATTAGTTACTTGCGTTGGTGCTTTGGGCGGGGGAGAAGAAAACACATGTTTCTGCAAATTTGTTAGGGTGATTGGGCATGTGATTGTATGTGGTATGACTGTTTGTTTTTCGTGGCGCAACAGTGAGTAGGCACATAATGATCCGGTAATAAATAATGTTATCAGTGTCGCTCTGCTAGCCCTGTTGCTATAATGCTTTCGCAGTTCATAGCCACCATAGCTTTTGTTGCGCTGGTCGAAGAGAATGTCAAGATAGTCGGCATGCAATAAGTTTTGTATTTCCATAGTCTCGCATTTACTATTAAGAAACAGTATTCCATATTTTCCATAATTGCCCCGAATTTTTTTTAAGAACTTCTCCTTGCGGATTATTATTGCAACAACGCGGTATGCGCAGTTCTTAGTATCATTTCACAAAAAAGCGCGCCTATTAATAGGCGCGCTTGCATTATTTTACAATTAGCTTACAAGTCTATTTATCGTCCCGCTCAACCTTCCATTCATTTCTGTGCTTACGTAGCGGGTGGTCTTTCGATTTGTTGAATACCATCGTCCCATTCTCCCTGCCTGCGCGTCTATTCCTTTGTTCATCAGGAGGCAGGTGCATTTCTTCCTGGCAGCTTTCACTGCAGCAGCCTTCATATTTAGCAGCGCATTCCTCGCATTGAATGAATAGCAGGTGGCAGCCATCATTCTTGCAGTTAGTATGGGTGTCACATGCCTTGCCGCATATATGGCACTGGGCTATTATCTCGTCTGTTATACGTTCGCCCAGGCGGTCATCAAATACAAAGTTCTTACCTCTGAATTTTATCGGCAATCCCTCTTCTTTGGCTTTCCTTGTATATTCTATTATACCACCCTCCAGCTGAAAAACATTTTTAAAGCCATTGTGCAGTAGGTATGCGCTCGCTTTCTCGCAGCGTATACCACCGGTGCAGTACATTATTATGTTTTTGTCTCTCTTATCTTCCAGCATGTTTACAGCCATAGGCAACTGATCTCTAAAGGTATCTGAAGGTACTTCCAGTGCCTGCTCAAAATGCCCCACCTCATACTCGTAGTGGTTGCGCATGTCCACTATTATGGTATCTGGCTGCGACGCCAGCTCATTAAATTCTTTGGCCTTTAGGTGTGTTCCCATTTTCGATGGGTCAAATGATGGATCGTCAATACCATCTGCTACTATCTTTGGCCTCACTTTTATTTTCAACACCCAGAAGGATTTCCCATCATCATCCACTGCTATATTCATGCGTATGCCGTTCAGGGCTGCATCAGTAGCATATAGCGCCTCTCTGAAAGCGTCATATTGGCCTTCAGGCACGCTTATCTGCCCGTTTATCCCTTCCTGCGCTACGTATATGCGACCAAAAACCTTGAGCGCATAAAGCGCCTTGTAAAGCTCATCACGAAAGACGGCAGGATCTGCTATATGAAAATACTTGTAAAAGGATACTGTTTTGCGTGGCTCTGTTTCTTCATACAGGCGCTTCTTCAGTTCCTCATTAGATATCCGGTTGTGTAACACTGGCATGGTGTACCTTCCTTGTTTTTAATGAGATGATTAAAAAAAATGCTGCGCAAAGGTACGATAAATACAAAAAACGAGAAAGCCATATCTATACTTTACCGTATTCTCATCTTGTGTTACTTTTAGCTCTGCTAAAGCTTTAGTGTATGTTTCTTCGCCATTGTCTGTTGTCTATATTCTGCGTATTCCTTTTCCATAACGCCTTTGCACAGCCCATGACGCTTAAGATAGAACCATTAGATAACCTCTTCCTCAATAATACAGTTCATCTCGATCATGGCCTCAATTGTCGCGTAATAGATAAGAAGATAGACTTCGATAAAACCTTTGGCTTCGCAAAAACAGAAACAAATACTATAAAGGCCCCCAATTTCGATTCATCACAGGTAATGATGATCGCACTTCCTGCAGATAACCACGATGCTATTTTATCTTTTATTAGCGCTACCAGGGCAGGGGAGACGGTAGAAGTGTATTGCAGTGTTAAGAAGAAAAATTACCCGCTCACCTACCAGGCGGAACATATTGCTGTTGCAGAGATCCCCCGTATAAAAGGTGTAAAGACATTTACTTTTTACGAAGGCAATAAAAAAGTAGCTACAGTAAAATTGAAGTAGTGCTTAGAATAAACTTCCGGCGCAAGATATTTGCATATCTGCCAATCTGCACATTGGCTAATTAAATCACAGCCATCTCAGCGGGTTTCTTCTGCTCATCAGTATATATCGCTTCATATTCATCCAGAATGCTAATACCATATAGATGATAATAGGCGACCCCATTGTAAGGAAAGAAATGTAAATGAACCATAGACGTATGCGAGAGCTGGCAACGCCAAGTTTTTCACCTATTGCGGCGCATACGCCAAAAGCTTTCCATTCTATAAAGTTCTTTATTTCATATAGTTGTTTCTGCATACCGGGTATTATAAAGGTACTGAATTAACTGTGGTTTTACAATAGACTATTGTGATTATGAAGGGTTTAATAACAAAATGTAAAAGCCCGTCACGCACTGCGCAACGGGCTTTTAGCTTAGTCTCAATTAAGCGGTTTGCTTAGCGGCAAACTGCTGGCGTATTACGTTCAGTGCGCCACCTGCTTTAAACCATTCTATCTGTTGGTTATTGTAAGTGTGGTTCACTAGTATTTCATCGCTGTTGCCGTCTTTATGGTGTAATACCACGGTCAGCTGCACGCCCGGTGCAAACTGTGTCAGGCCTATGATATCTATTCTGTCATCTTCCTGCACTTTGTCGTAGTCAGTTTTATCCGCAAAGGTCAGTGCCAGCATGCCTTGTTTTTTCAGGTTCGTTTCATGGATACGTGCAAAGCTCTTCACTATTATAGCGCGTACGCCCAGGTGGCGCGGTTCCATCGCAGCGTGTTCACGGCTGCTGCCTTCACCGTAGTTTTCGTCACCTACTACCACGCTGCCTATATGTTCAGCTTTGTATGCACGCTGCACAGCAGGCACTTCACCGTATTCGCCGGTCAGCTGGTTCTTCACCTTATTGGTTTCCATGTTGAAGGCATTTATCGCGCCTATCAGCATGTTGTTGCTTATGTTGTCCAGGTGGCCGCGATATTTCAGCCACGGGCCCGCCATAGAAATGTGATCGGTTGTGCACTTGCCAAATGCTTTTATCAGCAGCATCAGGCCGGTAAGCGCAGTGCCTTCCCATGGTGCGAATGGATGTAATAGTTCCAGGCGGTCGCTGTGCGGATTCACTATCACAGATACCTGGCTGCCGTCAGCAGCAGGTGCCTGGTAACCCGGATCATCTACTGCAAAACCATGTGGTGGTAATTCAAAACCTTTAGGTTCATCCAGCATCACTTCTTCGCCATGCTTGTTCACCAGTTTATCTTTCAGCGGGTTAAAGCTAAGCTTGCCTGCTATTGCATACGCAGTCACTATTTCAGGCGATGCTACAAATGCGTGCGTGCTGGCCAGACCGTCGTTACGTTTTGCAAAGTTCCTGTTGAAAGAAGTTACAATAGTGTTCTTGCGGGTAGGATCATCTATATGGCGCGCCCACTGGCCTATGCAAGGCCCACAGGCATTAGCCAGCACCTTTCCGCCCATTTTATCAAAGGTATCCAGCATCCCATCACGGCCCACGGTAAAGCGCACCATTTCAGAACCCGGAGTTATAGTAAATTCACTTTTCGCTTCCAGTCCTTTCTCCATAGCATTGCGTGCTATAAAGGCTGAGCGGCTTATATCTTCGTAAGATGAGTTGGTGCAAGAGCCTATCAGTGCCACTTCCACATCATCAGGCCATCCATGTTCTTTCACAGCAGCAGCCATCTGGCTTATTGGTGTAGCAAGGTCTGGGGTGAATGGCCCGTTTACATGCGGCTCCAGGTCATCCAGGTTTATTTCTATCAGCTGATCATAATATTTTTCAGGATTGTCAAACACTTCTTTATCTGCACGCAGGTTTTCAGCTATGCCATCAGCCAGGTTAGCTATTTCTTCGCGGCCTGTTGCACGCAGGTAGTCGCTCATTTTTTTATCGTAAGCAAACAGCGAACAGGTCGCGCCTATTTCAGCACCCATATTACAGATAGTTGCTTTACCTGTGCAGCTCAATGATTCAGCACCATCGCCAAAATATTCCACTATAGCGCCGGTACCACCTTTTACGGTTGTTATACCTGCTACTTTCAGTATCACGTCTTTTGCGCTGGTCCAGCCATTCATTTTGCCGGTTAGCTTCACACCTATCAGTTTAGGCATTTTCAGCTCCCATGGCAGACCGGCCATCACATCCACAGCATCGGCACCACCTACGCCTATGGCAATCATGCCGAGACCGCCGGCATTGGGCGTATGGCTGTCGGTACCTATCATCATACCGCCTGGAAATGCATAGTTCTCAAGCACCACCTGGTGAATGATGCCTGCACCCGGGCGCCAAAAGCCAATGCCATATTTATTAGATATTGAAGAAAGAAAATCGTAAACTTCTTTGTTAGTATCTATAGCCACTGCCAGGTCCTCTATTGCACCCACTTTTGCCTGTATTAGGTGGTCGCAATGCACCGTGCTTGGCACAGCCACTGTGCTGCGACCGCAGGTCATAAATTGCAACAGCGCCATTTGCGCCGTAGCATCCTGCATGGCCACACGGTCCGGTGCAAAGTTCACATAGTCCTTACCGCGAACGTAGGATTGTTCGGTACGGTCGTGCATATGCGAATAAAGTATTTTTTCCGCCATGGTAAGAGGGCGGGCAAGTAAAGTACGCGCTTCATTCACCTTTGCAGGCATCTGTGCGTAAACTTTCTGGATGAGGTCAAGATCAAATGGCATTCTGAGAGAAATTTGAATTAGTTATAAAGATTTCAATGAACTTCCGGTTAAATTCCGTGCAAAATTATTCAAATTGGCACACAATAAGAAATATTAGGGCAAATGTTCAGGTATTATTAATGTGTTATGATTTTAAAAATTCGTAATATGGTATTCTTTCTTTTGTAAGAAAATTTACTGTTTTCAAATTTATAACGTATTTTTACGTTATAGGCGTGAATAAAGATTCATATTCCCTAACCCTCAAAACTTTTTAAACAATGAAAAAGAGAACATTACTCTTATCCTTTGCAGTATTGGCCAGCCTGCAGCTATTCGCTCAAACGAAAACGAAAAGCGCATTCAGTTGGAATGACGGTGCACATAAATTCATCAAAAACATTTTGCTATCCCAAACATCGCATGTGGGCAGTAAAACCACTCTTCCGGCAGAGCGCCTTAGAAGCAGCGACTATGATTGGCAATACTTTACTTTCAATGAAGATGATAGCGTACGTTTTAAATACAGCGGCTTGCATGGCTCTATATTTGATTTCAATGAGATGAAGTATAATTTCCCTACCACGCCTTACGATTATGATGTACCTATGGGAGGCGTTTCTTTTTACATCCCTCGTTCCATGAATATATTGTGCGATACCGCATATGCCTGGACGCAGAATAAAACAACAGGCCACTATAGTCTTTCACGGTCTAACTATGCCAGCTATGATGCCAATGCTAATCTCTTAAGTTACTACAACATAAATGTAGATACTACCGGTAATCCCGATATCCGCTATGAAAATACCTTCGATGCATCTAATAGGATAACTGCAAATATCTGGTTTGCGCATCCAGCCGCTACCTGGGATACTTCTGCCGCCAGGTATTTTGTATATAATTCATCCGGACAACTTGTACAAGACAGTATAAGCTCTGATAGCGCGGGTGTATGGACTCGTCAAACCAGGTATGTTTATAATTATGACCCAAGCGGCAATCTTGTTGTTGTAACTGAGTTTGATTGGAATCCTGCAACTTCCGCATGGTTCAACAGTATTAATTATATGCTTGGTTATTATAGCACCGGTAATCTGCAAACGGTATTTGTTACAGAAGATACCGGCAAAGGCATGTTCCCTGCTTTCAAAGATACCCTTGGCTATGCAACAGGCTACAACTATTTCAACTATTACCGCGAAGATGAATTTACTGATACAGGCCTCGTTACTGCTGCTACTATTCACAAATATATCGGTTCTGCCGGTGTGCCTGATTCTGTAAGTACTTCAGAGCTTATCTATTTCTTTACCTCAGGTGGTGTAGTTGCACAAACGCTCAAATTTGACGACTATTATTACTATGATACCTACGGTAATCCCGTAGGGAAAGTAGGATATATAGACCTGGGTACTGGCTTTAAATACAACTCTGCTCAAAACTTTTTCTATGAAGGCCTCACAGCGGTAAATAATCTGCCCGCACAGGCCGATATTCTTATATACCCCAATCCAGCTACAAACGCTGTTAACCTTAAAATGAGCAATGTAGCGCTGGGTAAAGACATAACAATAAATATAACCAATACACTAGGCCAAACAATAAAAACGCAAAGCGCCACCGCGCAAAGCAATATGCAGGTCTCCATATCAGACCTTGCACCCGGTACATACCTCATGTACATAAAAGATTCAAACGGCAGCCTCTGGCGCGTTCAGAAGCTGGTAAAACAGTAATAAATATTAAGGGCCTCACAAGAGGCCCTTTTCTTTATATACTATCTCTATTCACAATCATAATTAAAATGCACAACCCGTTCTTCATCAGCCCCGGTTGATCGGTAGAACTCTATTGCATGACCGTCCGCTTCCTGTGCCTCCACAAACATTGTTTTTATGTTGTGTGTCCGACAGTATTCTTTTAGAGCCGCTATAAGTTGTTTCCCAATGCCCATTCTCTGGTAATTGGCATGCACGCCGACATCGTAAATATAACACTCCGAATAGGCAGTATGGTACATAGGCAATTCATACGCAGTCAGTCCTCCCAGTACCTTATCATTTGCCGTAACGACAAAGCAAATAAATCGCTCATCAGTCAGCAATCGCGTCAAGTGCATCTCATCTGCAACAGATGGCTCCTTAACCTCAAAAACTTCCTGCAGTATTAGAAATAGCCTGCGCGCAGTAGCTATATCTTCTTTCCCAATTTTTCTAATAATTATATTGCTCATTATCATCTTGAATTGTCTAATACTGGTTAAATGATTAATATTCAGTTTGTTATTAATTTATTTTTTACTTTTATACAGTATGTGTGGAGGAGATGAAAGGGTTTAAATACTATGATTATGAAAAATGCCGCTATATGGTTTCTGCTTACATTCTCTATTTCCGCTCATGGCTTTGCCCAGAACAAAGCTGCTGCAACCGTTGAAAAACCTGCGTCGCAGAAAAATAACACGCTTTGCTTCCCCTTGCAACGAGACAATGTTTATTCAGTGTACAGCTACATAATTGATCTTCGCAATGAAAAGATACGTAGCAAGTATAGAAATCTTTTTTCAAAGTATAACTACGAATTCACTGGCTATGTTTGGGCTGGCATTTTGCAGGAGGTGATTCGAAATTCTGACGACAAAGAAATTGCTTCTCGTGTATTTGTAAAAGGCCAGGAAAATATTGTCACCTTCACCATCACACAATACCAAACCCGTGAGCGCTTCCCACAGTTTATATGCCCCATTCTTTCAGACAACAACAATTTCGAGAAATACATCAAAGCTGCAAATCGCCACAGGATCAAAGATTATTAATAGGGTAGGTAGTACTATCATAAATAAGAACGCCGCTCTTTTGGAGCGGCGTTCTTCGTATAATGTATGTGTAACTACTATGGGAATATACCCAGCTCTTCATAAGACACACCCACTTTGTTGATGGCTGTAATGAAGGCTGCAGTACGCATATCAGGTACGTTTAGGCTCAGCATATTCTCGCGTATTTCGTGGTAAGAACCAATCATGGTATCTTCCAGCCCGCTGTATACAAGGTCAGCTTCATCTGGTCCGTGCAGTATCACAGAGCGTTCTATGTCGCTTGCTTTTTTGCCGGTCAGGTCTTCTACAGTTTTCAGTATTCTGCCATTCTGGTTTTCGCTGAAGCGTTTGTCCATACGGCCAAAGCGCACGTGGCTCAGGTTTTTCAGCCATTCAAAGTATGATACCGTTACGCCACCTGCATTCAGGTACATATCAGGCACTATTATCGCACCTCTTTTGTTCAGTATTTCGTCAGCTTCAGGTGTTAGAGGGCCATTAGCGCCTTCGCCTATTATTTTAGCTTTTATGCGTGCAGCATTGCCACCGTTTATCTGGTTTTCCAGTGCGGCCGGTATCAGTATGTCGCACTCCATTTCCATGGTTTCTGCGCTTACTTTTACGTTGGTAGCACCAGGGAAGTTCAGTATAGAACCGGTTGATTTACGATGAGCAACTACTTTTTCAAGGTCCAGGCCTTTTTCGTTGTAGATACCTCCTTCATATTCAGCCAGGCCCACTATTATAGCACCGCCTTGCTCAAAGAACTTAGCAGCGTGGTAGCCCACGTTACCTAAACCTTGTACTATTACTTTCTTGCCTTCTACACCGGTAGTTAGGCCCAGACGCTTCATATCTTCAGCTACGTTACATACCTCACGTACACCGTAGTACACACCAAGGCCGGTAGCTTCAGTACGGCCGCGTACACCACCCTGTGTTACGGGCTTGCCAGTCACGCAACCCAATGAGTCTACTTCGCCTGGTTTCAGCGATGCATAAGTATCAGCTATCCAGCTCATTTCGCGTGCGCCTGTACCATAGTCTGGTGCAGGTACATCTATACCAGGGCCTATGAAGTTCTTTTTCACCAGCTCACTTGCATAGCGGCGGGTTATTTTTTCCAGTTCAAACGGAGTGTAGTTCTTTGGGTTAATTCTTATACCGCCTTTTGCACCGCCAAATGGCACGTTCACAATAGCACACTTGTAGGTCATCAGGGCTGCCAGCGCCATCACTTCATCCTGGTTCACATCCATGCTGTAGCGTATACCACCTTTACAAGGCAGCTTGTGCTGTGAGTGCTGCACGCGATAGGCTTCTATTACTTCTATCTTATCGCCTATGCGCACCGGGAATTTCAATTGCAGTATCGAGTTACAGGCTTTTATCTGTTCCAGGATGCCTTTTTCAAATCTTGTAAACTGTGCAGCTTTATCAAAGTTGCGTTCTACGCCACGGAAAAAGCTATACTCGTGGGCTTTTGTTGCTGAATTGGCAGTTGCGGTCTCCACCATACAATGGTTTTAAAATTATTAGTTTAGATTATTTATTTTTCTCAAGTTTACTGATCTTCCGATCTATTCTTATAAGATATGCTATAATCCCGGCAAAGATAGTAGCTAATACTAAAACAACAACGTATATTTTACCATTAGACCGCATGACACGTGCCATTTCAGGTTCGTTTGCTGTTTGTGCTTGTACGTTTATTGCTGTTATCAATATCAGCAGCAAGGATGCAAAAGAGACTTTGCGCATTGTATTATTTATTATTTTTTTCAGGTTCTATTTGAAAATCATTCTCTCTTTCAAACTTCAGCAGCCCCCAGCGTATTTTCAGCGTCGCTATCCACAGCCCTATCAGGAACCAGCCTATCACCGCTGGGTAAAACACCATACGCATATACTTATCCAGGTCATATTGGTTAAAACCAGGGTTGCCGCCATTACCTGGGTGCAGACTGTCCACCATACGGGGCAGCACCCATAGTAATGGAATCATCAGCGCGTAGGCAAATATGTTATACACCGCACTTATCTTCGCTCGCTTTTCATCATCCTTCAGGCCGCCGCGCAGTATCAGGTAGGCAAAGTATATAAGCATGCTCATTGCAGTGCCTAATTGCTTGGGGTCATTGCTCCATGGCGCGCCCCAGGTATAGGTAGCCCATTCCATGCCACTCAGCATGCCCAGTATGCTAAAGAAAATACCGGTATTGGTAAGCTGCGATGCATATATATCATCACGCAGGTTGCCTCCGCGCAGATATTTTATCGAGTAGATAAATGAACCGGTAAACAGCAGTATCATTGTAAACCACATCGGCACATGAAAGTACAGGTTGCGGATGGACTCATTAATAATGTTAAGGCTTGGTACGGGCATCAGGAAACCTCCAATTACAGTGTAACCAAGGAAGATAACACATAGCACTTTCCACCAGGATCGGCGCATACGTTCTTTTAAAATTTTAGCAAAAATAGTAATTACCAGTTGGGAATAAGAATTTGTTGAAGAATACTTTTAAACGCCTGCTTTATATCGATTATTTTCAGGCACTTAAGAATTTATTTCCTGCCTATTCTTTCATTATCACGAAACTAAGCGTGGTAAAATTTAATATTTCTGCACAATCAAAATCTTTCGAATCTTTGCAACCGATAACAGCGGTTAGCCCTTTCCTTTCTGCTTCGTTACCAAGCTCATTGTATAGTTTTCCGTCTGTATAACAGACACTATAAACCAAAACTATCCATACACTATGAATATTGGAATAGGTATCCGCTCTATTAGAGTAAAAAAAGGTATAACCCAATCTCAGCTGGCCGAAATCACAGGCCTTTCTCCCACGTCCATATCCCAGATCGAAAAAGGTATCAAACGTCCCAGCACAAAGAACCTCACAAAAATTTGTGAAGCCCTCAAGGTGCCCGAGGCCTTAGTTTACCTGCTTGCTATGGATCATGAACAGATTCCTGAGCACATGAAGCATATGCATGATCTTCTTTTCCCTTCCATCAGAAGTATGTTACTAACTATTCTTGGGGTAGAAGATGAGGGTCTTGACGTAAGCGACACGCAGGATACGGAAAAGTAACAGCTTATTCCTGCCACAGGAAGGGGAAGAGTATTATACCTAGTATCACCACCAGCAGGTCCAGCATTATTAGCACTAGCGCCAGCGTCCACCATCCGGGCTGGTACACATCAGATATTGCTTTCATAGCCAGGTTGCTTAGTATCATCAATACAGGTGTCACCAGCGGAAAGCCCAGTATAGCCATCAGCGCAGCATTCTGTTGCGCCCTCGCTGCTATGGCTGATAAAAAAGTAAACACTACCGAAAGACTGAAGCTGCCCACAGCCGTTATAGCCACAAACAGCGCCACCTGCACCAGTGGCATACCCAGCAGTATGGCAAATAGTATAAAACTAAGCAGGCTCATTACCAGCATCAGTATAATGCTGTATATCATTTTAGCCAGCAGAAAAGTAGTAGGCTTTACCAGCGTAAAGTAATACCGGAAACGGTTAGGGTGCTCCTGCAAAAAACTTTTTGCCACAGAGTTCACAGCTACAAAAAGCTGCGTTAGCCAGAATAGTGTATTCCAGGTGCGGCCCTCGGGTTGCCCGTTGTTCATCATGTATACCACAAACACCGTAGCGCCTACATATAGCAGCACACCAAACAATGTGTGTTTCTGTCGCCATTCTATTAATAGATCCTTACGTACCAGTGAAAGAAGATGCCCTTGTGCCATACCGTTTTCAAAGGTAGCAATATGAAGGAAAAAAATTTACGAAAACCTGTTTGTATTTTTACAAAACTCCTCTATCTTTGCAATCCCAAAGTTCTTAAACACAATGCGGAAGTAGCTCAGTTGGTAGAGCATCACCTTGCCAAGGTGAGGGTCGCGGGTTCGAGTCTCGTCTTCCGCTCTAAAGATTCCAAGCCTCCCGGTTTGGAATTTTTTATTTACGCACATTTGTAAATTTGTGCACACGCAATGCCCTGGTGGCGGAACTGGTAGACGCGCAGGACTTAAAATCCTGTTTCCAGCAATGGAAGTACGGGTTCGATTCCCGTCTGGGGCACCATCTCAAAGCTGATCTGAAAGGATCGGCTTTTTTATTTCACACTCTTTCATGAATTTTGTAGTGTCGGACCAAGAACTTAGTATAAAATGTTAAAGCTACTGGCAAAAAAATATGACTACATCCTCTTAGCTACATTTCTATACTTCATTATTAACGTAACAATAAGAGGTCGTATTGTTGACTATCTGTTTAAGGTTGGGATAAATGATTATAACAGCAAAGCATTTTATGTCAAGTATATACTAAGTGATATCCTTATCGTAGATCTCGTGTTTGTTTCCCTTCTGTCAATAGTCTTGTTGTTTTCAAAACAGCGCGCCAATTTGAATACGATCATCCTCATAGCCGTTCCGGTTTTCAGTGCCGTCATCTTGCTCTACTCCTGGCTTGCAAGTCATGCAGCTCTTTTATCCTGATTTCTAATTACTCCAGCTCCCAATATTAGAATACCCCCAATGGTCCGCATCGGCATGTTTAAAATCAAGCTGGTAGCGTGCAGGTATCTCTTTGAGAAAAGCCCCTGTTTCATAAGAAGGAAAGATCTCTTCATAGGTCAGCATAGACTGGAAGGATATGCGTCTGTAGATATGCGACCTTGTTATGTTTTCTTTTTTATCAAGACCTGATGCGCCTAACAGTTCTACCATGCTCTTCACCGTATTCTTATGAAAATTAGCCACCCTTGTTTTCTTGTCTTCCACCACCAGCCCCACCGTCAGCTTAGGGTCCTGTGTAGCCACGCCCACCGGGCATTTATTGGTGTTGCATAAAAGCGCCTGTATACATCCCACAGCCATCATCATAGCCCTTGCCGAATAGCAGGCATCAGCGCCCAGTGCCATTGCCCGTATAATATGGAAGCCGGTGGTAACCTTACCGGATGCAAGTATCCTGATATGTTTACGAATGTCCAAACCGGTAAGTATGTTGTGAACAAAATCAAGTCCGTCCAAAAGTGGTGCGCCTACATAGTTGGAAAATTCCTGTGGCGCCGCGCCGGTGCCGCCTTCTGCACCGTCTACTGTAATGAAATCAGGATAAATATCCAGCTCTATCATGGCCTTGCAGATGCCAATAAACTCACTTTTATGTCCGATGCATAATTTAAAGCCTATGGGCTTACCTTCAGAAAGTTCTCTCAGGTGTTGTATAAAATGCACCATCTCTTTGGGAGTACTGAACGCTTTATGATACGGAGGCGAATCAACTACGGTATAGGGTTCTACATGCCTGATGGCCGCTATTTCCGGAGTGTTCTTAGCCGCGGGCAATATACCGCCATGCCCTGGTTTTGCACCTTGCGATATTTTTATTTCAATCATCTTCACCTGTGGCAGCCTTGCTTTCTCACGGAATAAATTTTCGTCGAAATTCCCGTCTGGTTTCCTGCATCCAAAATAGCCGGTTCCTATCTGCCATATTACATCACCGCCATGTTTTAAGTGGAAAGGACTTAACCCGCCCTCGCCTGTGTTATGAGCAAAACCACCAATTTTAGCTCCGGCATTCATGGCCTCCACGGCATTAGAGCTAAGTGAGCCAAAGCTCATTGCAGAGACATTATAGATGCTGCATGAATAAGGCTGCCTGCAGGCCTTATTGCCAATAAGCACCCTTGGATCATGATCTAATAACTTAAAATCTTTAGGCGCTATCGAATGGCACATCCATTCGTAACCTTCAGAATATACATCCAGCTGCGTACCGAAAGGCATCGTATCGTTTTCCTCTTTCGCTCTCTGGTATATGGTCGCGCGGTCAATTCGGTTAATAGGCCTGCCATCTATATCCGACTCGATAAAATACTGGTATATCTTCGGGCGCAGATCTTCCATCAGAAAACGCAGCCTGCCAAACAATGGATAGATCCGCATAATGGAATGTTTCTTCTGAAACATATCATAATATCCAAGCACCGTCAGAAACAGCACAATTGCGAAAAGAATGTACCAGTTAAGACTTAAATAAAACCCCAAACAAAATGTAACTACTAATGTTAACGCAGAGACGATGACGAAATTTTTTCTCATGATGGTTTTATTTATAGCTCGGCTTCATTCACGTACGTTATGCCTTGCTATCCTTATCCAAACATAAGACTTTTCAAATGAGTTGGCTAAAAAGCCTCACTCGGCTCCACACTCACTTCTTTCGCTAGCGCTATTGCGCGCTGCTTTATCAGCTCTATATCCGTTCCTGGTGCATCATAGGTCAGCACCACGCCCATACGTCGGTATGGCCGTGTTACAGGTTTACCAAACAGGCGTATATCAGCTTTAGGCTGGCTCAGTACTTTTTCCACGCCGGTAAAAACAGGTTTGCTGCCTTCCTTGCTGGCCAGTATCACCGCGCTCACGCCATTTCGTTCATGGGTTATCTCAGCTATTGGCAGTCCCAGCACAGCACGCGCATGCAGTTCAAATTCTGATAGGTTTTGCGTACCCGCCAGCGTCACCATCCCCGTGTCATGTGGGCGCGGAGAAAGTTCCGAGAAATACACGCCCTCAGCAGACAGAAAAAATTCCACACCCCAAATACCCGCACCTGTCAGCGCCGCAGTCACTTTTGCGGCCATGTCCTTTGCCTCGTCAAGCTGTGTTGTGGATATTGTCGCAGGCTGCCAGCTTTCCTGGTAATCTCCGCGCTCCTGCCTATGGCCTATCGGCAGGCAAAAAAGGGTAGGCCCATGCTGCTGCGTCACTGTAAGCAAAGTGATCTCCGAATCAAATTTTACAAAGGCCTCTACTATCACTTCTGTTTCGCTGCCGCGTTTGCCACTCTGCGCATAGTTCCAGGCCTTTTCAATATCCTCACTTGTTTTTATGGTCGACTGTCCTTTCCCCGATGAAGACATCAGCGGCTTCACCACACAAGGCATGCCTACAGCCTGCACCGCATCCTTCAGTTCACTCAGGCTGTTTGCATAGCGATAGTCTGCCGTGCGCAATCCCAGTTCTTTTGCAGCCAGGTCACGTATCGCCTTGCGGTTCATCGTGAAGTTGGCAGCCCTGGCGCTCGGCACTACCTGTGTGCCTTGCTGCTCATAGTCATACAGGCGCTCTGTGCGTATCGCCTCTATTTCCGGCACTATAATGTCTGGTTTGTGTTTTGCTACTATGCGGTCTAGTTCTGCCCCATCCAGCATGTTTATCACTTCGCGTTCATCGGCCACTTGCTGCGCGGGCGCGTCATTATAAGAATCAACGGCTATTACATATTGTCCCAGGCGCTTCGCGGCTATTACGAATTCTTTACCCAGTTCCCCCGAGCCCAGGAGCATTATTTTCTTCTGCATAAATGGCTTATGTGTGTTTGACGACTGTAAAGTTCGCCTCTTGCACTTGCTTTAGCAAAAAAATGCTGCAACACATTTATTTCGCTGTCCTTTTCTTCAGCCTAAGCGGAACATCGCTCAGTTGTCGCGCCATTATATACCAGCCTGCCGGCATCAGTTGCAATATGATCCTGTCCAGCGATGTCTCCAGTTGCCATTCCAGGTGATCACTAAGCAACAGATACACCATAAAGTAAGCAATCCCAATCCCCAGCATCATCAGCGCGTCCATAGGCAAGCGCCTGCGTACAATACAATAAACAAGAAAAAGAATGATCGTTATTTTACACGCCTGAAAATGATGATCGAAGTTGTAGACAATAGAATTGTAGATAAGCCCGTATCGCTCTCCGCTGAATATGTTTTTGAATATTTTCTCATGCGCCCCATTTACCATATCATTCGCCGGCGCCTGTATTTTCAGCAACAGCAAAGCAAGCCCAAACAATAAGAGCACTGGTAATGACTTTTTATATTGCCCCTCGAAAAATAACATCCGGAAATTAAACGCCATAAATATTAATGCTATCATCAGCCCTTCGTTCTTCATCCACATACAGCACCCGCACAGCGCTGCTATGCTAATAACGTTGGTCGGCTGTTCCTTCACATCTTGCTTGCAGATCAGTGCGCACAATAACAATGCTCCCAAAGGTAGGTCGGCATACTGCGCAACGGCATGCTGCAGATAAAACTCATCCGTCGCAAAAATGAACAGAACAATAGAGGCAACCAACAGGTTCTTCCTATACAGCTGCAAAAAGATTAATACCGGAACAGCTATAGTAGTGAAAAGACCGAATGCATACCCTACAAGAACATTTGTGTTCCCCATCATCCGCCAGAAAAATGCCAAAAAGCCTGGTATATATAGCGGATAGTCCGGATGATAATAGGACTGAAGCTGAAACATCCCCTTCCAGTGCTTACTGTCAGCCAGAAATTTCCCATGATAGTTCCACATATACCAGGCATCCCAGTCGCCATATTTCTTTTCTATATAAAAGACCTTATATGCAATTACAAAAAGCCCCGCAAGAAATATTAGATAGCTTAGAGCTAATTCCCACCGGCTGGAGCACTCAAACGGAACAGCATTTTTTGTAACAAATCGATAAGAGAATATACCAACTGCCGCAGCTACGACCACACCTATTACAAACGGACAGCCAACTAAGATCGAAAAAAAATATACTACACTGATCAGTCCCAGGTAAATATATACCCACACGATTTGAGATGATACTTTATTCATTTCTCTGCACGTTTTGAAATGACATATTGATATTCATCATCCCTGCTTTGCCATATAATGTTGCGATTTTTCAATAAAACATTCTTTTCAGAGTCCGACACACGCACATTTAACAAGTGGATACTGGTGTCCATTTCTCGGTCATTGTAAACAACGGTGGGTGCCAGCGCATAGGTCAGGGCAATTTTGGCCTCATCATTAATGCCTTGCGCAGCTAAAGATATTTTCGAACCCTTCAATATTTGTTGAGCACCTTTCAAGGCCACCTCCATTTTATCAAATTCCGAATCAGAATGGTAAGCCTCCACCAGATACACCGAGGTCGCTATCGTCAGACTTATTAAGATATTTATTACTAAAGTTTTCAAGCAGAGGTTTGTTTTGGCAAAACGCTTTTTTGTATAAATATAATCATCACTCCGAATTGTTCTAAATAACCGCGTCATAGTCAACATTTCCGGCACATAGTTTTTCCCAATACTCGTCTCACTGCATTCAATGCAGCATCGGCTAAATAATTTTTACTTTTGATTTTTTACTTTTTAATTCGAAGAGCATGGAACTAGGCATCAGTACATTCGGTGAATTACCAATAGAGCACATATCAGGCAATAATACAAATGGAGCCAAACGCATAGCAGAGCTTATAGAAGAAGCAACGCTTGCAGACAAGCTAGGGCTGGATGTATATGCGCTCGGCGAGCATCATCGCCCCGATTATGTAATATCCGCACCCGAAATGGTGCTTGCAGCCATAGCCGCCGTTACAGAACGCATCAAGCTATCTTCAGCCGTTACCGTTCTTAGCTCTGCCGATCCTGTGCGCACATTTCAAAACTTCTCCACGCTCGATCTTATTTCAAAAGGCAGGGCAGAGATCATGGCAGGCCGCGGTTCCTTCATAGAGTCTTTCCCTCTTTTCGGCTACGACCTTAACGATTACGACGAGCTTTTTACGGAGAAACTGGAACTCTTGCTTAACATCAACAAAAATGAAATTGTCAATTCCCATGGTAAGCACAGGTCCTCTATTGCTAACCTCGGGGTTTATCCCCGCCCATATCAGCAGCAGCTACCTATATGGATTGCAGTTGGTGGTACACCGGCTTCTGTAGTTCGTGCCGGTACACTCAACCTTCCACTCACAATAGCTATCCTTGGCGGTCAGCCGCGTCAGTTCCTTCAGTTGGTAGATTTATATAGAAAGGCAGCAGCACAGGCCGGTCACGACACCACTCAGTTACAATTCGCCCTCAATCAGCACACTTACATTGCAGAAGACTCCCAACAAGCCGCAGACGAATTTTGGCCTGTATACAGCGCCCTCATGAACAGGGTAGGCCGCGAGCGTGGCTGGTCACCCATCACCCGTCAGCAGTTTGAGTACATGCGTTCTCCTGAAGGCTCCCTAATGGTTGGCAGCCCGCAGGAAGTAGCTGATAAGATCATTGCTGAACATAAACTCTTCAAAAACACACGCTTCCTAGCCCAGACCATTGCCGGCGAAACGCTCCCGCATGAGAAACTCATACACTCCATTGAGCTCTTCGCAAAAGAAGTAGCACCGCTTGTAAAGGCGGCTGTCTAAAATTATTCACACCTGTGGGAAACTTAAAATGACGATGATACCTTTTCGTCCTAAGTTTGACCCAGTTCTTTACAAATTTGTTTGTCCTCAGCTATTGCTGATATAAGGGGAACCATGTGAAAATCATGGACTGTAGCGCAACTGTAATTCCGTTAACCGCGGATAAGTCAGGTCACCTTACAAACAATTTTGTGCCGGGCCTTCGCATCAAAGGCTAATGCACTTCAATATGTTCACCTCACCAGGTGTCCTATCGTTGTCCGTTTCCTTGCGACTTTTTTTAACGGATTTTAAACAACGATAATGAACACCAACGATTCCGAAATATTATTAAAAGAAAATAAGGACCGTTTCGTCATCCTTCCCATCAGTTACCCCACCATCTGGGAACACTACAAGCGTCACCAGGCCAGTTTCTGGACGGCCGAAGAGATTGACCTCAGTGCAGATATAAAGGACTGGCAAAACATTAGTGATAACGAGCGTCATTTCATTAGCCACGTCCTTGCCTTCTTTGCCGCCAGCGACGGCATAGTGAATGAAAACCTTGCAGTCAATTTCATGAGTGAAGTACAACTGCCTGAAGCCCGCAGCTTCTATGGCTTCCAGATCATGATGGAGAATATACACTCAGAGACTTACGCACTACTTATAGATACTTACATCAAAAATGCCGAAGAGAAACACAAATTGTTTCATGCCATAGAAACCATTCCTGCTATAAAGAAGAAAGCAGAGTGGGCCTTGCGCTGGATAGAGAATGGAAGCTTCGCAGAACGCCTCGTTGCTTTTGCGGCGGTAGAGGGCATCTTCTTTAGTGGTAGCTTCTGTTCCATCTTTTGGCTGAAGAAACGTGGCCTCATGCCGGGCCTCACATTTAGCAATGAGTTGATCAGTCGTGATGAAGGCCTACATTGCGAGTTCGCCTGTTTACTGTATAGTATGTTGAATAATAAGCTGTCGGAGGAGCAGGTAAGAAATATCATTGCGGATGCCGTTGCCATAGAAAAAGAATTTATCACCGAGGCACTACCAGTCGATCTCATCGGCATGAATGCCCGCCTTATGCAGCAATACATCGAGTTTGTTGCAGACCGTTGGCTGGCAGAGCTAGGCTATTCCAAATTGTTCAATACAACTAACCCTTTCGATTTCATGGAAATGATCTCCCTGCAGGGCAAAACCAATTTCTTCGAGAAGCGTGTAGGTGATTACCAGAAGGCTGGCGTGCTTGCAGGCAAGGAATCTCAGAAGTTCTCCCTCGAAGAAGACTTTTAATAATCATTATTCACCCATAATATTCCAAAAGCTATGTTTGTAATAAAAAGAAACGGCAAGAAGGAAAGCATCAAGTTCGATAAAATTACCGCCCGTATAGAAAAGCTATCATATAGCCTCAGCCCGCTTGTCAATGTCATAGATGTTGCCAAGAAAGTGATTGAAGGTATTTATGATGGCGTTTCCACTACGGAGCTTGATAATCTTGC
>Ga0207671_10001131_pt1 | contig 32110 bp, 26 predicted proteins | sample KBSC24metaG_FD_184352 | JGI IMG/M metagenome (GOLD analysis project Ga0207671, IMG submission 184352) | Corn rhizosphere microbial communities from Kellogg Biological Station, Michigan, USA - KBS C2-4 metaG (SPAdes) (version 2) | ecosystem: Host-associated > Plants > Roots > Rhizosphere > Soil...
GCCCGCGGACGCCGGAATCGAGCGTTCGGCCGCCGGCGAGGTGCGCGTGCGCCGGGCGCTGCTGTCGGTGTCCGAGAAGGCCGGCATCGTGGACTTCGCGCGCGGCCTGGACGAGCTGGGCGTGGAGATCGTCTCGACGGGCGGCACGGCGCGCGAGCTGGCCGGCGCGGGCATCGCCTCACGCGACATCGAGGACTTCACGGGCTTCCCGGAGATGATGGACGGGCGCGTCAAGACGCTGCACCCGCGCCTGTACGCGGGCCTGCTGGCAAAGCGCGACAACGACGACCACCTGCAGGCCGCCGCGCAGCAGCGAATCGAGCAGGTGGATCTGGTCTGCGTGAACCTGTACCCGTTCGAGCAGACGCTCGCGCGCGGCGACGCCGACGAGCAGGAGATCGTCGAGAACATCGACATCGGCGGCCCGACGATGATCCGCGCGGCGGCCAAGAACAGCGAGTTCGCGGCCGTCGTCGTCGACCCGGCCGACTACGAGGACGTGCTGGGCGAGCTGCGCGACGGCGACGGGCGCCTGTCGCTGGGCACGCGCACGCGGCTTGCGGCGAAGGCGTTCGCGTGCACGGCGCGCTATGACGCGGCGATCGCGACGTGGTTTGCGCAGCGCACGTACGAGGGCTTTGCGCCGACGTGGAACGACGCCTACGAGAAGGTCGCAGACCTGCGCTACGGCGAGAACCCGCACCAGCGGGCGGCCTTCTACGCGCGCGCCGGCTCGCCGACGCACCTGCTCGACGGCGTGGTCCAGCTGCACGGCAAGGAGCTGTCTTTCAACAACCTGCTCGACCTCAGCTCCGCGCGCGAGCTGGTCGAGGACTTCGACGCGCCGGCCTGCGCGATCGTCAAGCACAACAACCCGTGCGGCGCGGCGATCGCGCCGACCGTGCAGGCGGCCTACGAACGCGCCTTCGCGTGCGACCCGCAGAGCGCCTACGGCGGCGTCATCGCGGTCAACCGGCGCGTAGACCTGGCGTGCGCGCGCCAGCTTTCCCAGCAGTTCATCGAGGTGCTGCTGGCGCCGGGCTTCGAGCCCGACGCGCTGGCGCTGCTCGGCGAGAAGAAGAACGTGCGCCTGCTCGAGCTGGCGCACTGGCCCGCGCCTGCCGCAGCGGTGGACGCTCGCTCCGCTGGCATCCCCGAAGCGGCCAACGAGGTCGAACGCAAGCCGGTGATCGGCGGCCAGCTCGTGCAGACGCGCGACGTGGTCGCCGAGACGCGCGAGCAGATGCGCGTGCTGACCGACCGCCAACCGAGCGAGGGCGAGTGGCAGGCGATGCTGTTCGCCTGGAGGGTCTGTCGCCACGTGCGCTCCAACGCGATAGTCATCGCGGCCGGCGGCGCGGCATCAGAAGACGACGGCGACGACGGCGCCGTGGCGTGCGCGACGATCGGCATCGGCGCCGGGCAGATGAGCCGCGTGGACGCCGTGCGCATCGCCGTCGAGAAGGCGCAGGCCGCCCAGCCGCAGCTGCTCTCCGGCTCGGCGCTCGCGTCCGACGCCTACTTCCCGTTCGCCGACGGTCCGCAGCTGGCCATCGACGCGGGGGTCAGCGCGATCGTGCAGCCGGCCGGGTCGGTTCGCGACGAGGACGTCGTCGTCGCCGCGCAGCAGGCCGGCATCGCGATGGTCGCCACCGGCGTGCGCCACTTCCGCCACTGAGCGGCGCTGCGCGTGCGCGCGCCCGAGCTCGACGGCGCCTCGGAGTGCGACGGCGCCTCGGAACGCGACGGCGTCGGAATGCGACGGCGCCTCGGAACGCCCGCCATCCGCCAGCTCTGTCCGCCCGCAAAGGGAGGACTTGAATTAATATAGATAACGATATATCGTGAGTGTACTTTGATAGCTCGCGATAGGAGAAGAAGATGCATGCAGCTCATTCGACGGGCGAGGGGCGCTGCGCACGTGGCGGCCACTCGCAGACCGGTCATCACGACATCGGCGGCGTCCTGCGGTTCGCGATGAGCCAGCACGGCGGCGGGCATGGCCGGCACGGCGATCCCGGCGGAGACCGCGGGCGCCATCGCCATCGCGGTTTCGGCGGCGGCTCGGAGGGCTTCGGCGGATTCGGCTTCGGCGGCGGTCCGCGCGGTCGCGGGCGCAAGGCGCGCCGCGGCGACATCCGCACGGCGGCGCTGCTGCTGCTGGCCGAGGAGCCGCGCAACGGCTACCAGATCATGCAGGAGGTGCAGGAGCGCAGCGACGGCGTCTGGCGCCCGAGCCCCGGCTCGGTCTACCCGGCGCTGTCACAGCTCGAGGACGAGGGCCTGATCCGCTCCGAGGAAGGCGACGGGCGCAAGCTGTTCGCGCTGACGGACGCCGGGCGCGCATACGTGCAGGAGCGCGGCGAGGACAGGCCCGCGCCGTGGGAGCAGATGAGCGGCGAGGTCTCAGACGAGGCGCACGAGCTGGGCAAGCTGATGCGCGAGGTGGGCTTCGCCTTCGTGCAGGTCATGCGCACGGGCGGCGCCGAGCAGATGGGCAAGGCGCGCGAGGTGCTGAGCGCGACGCGCCGCGACCTCTACCGAATCCTCGCCGACGGCGAGCCGGGGGGCGAGAGCTAGCCCCGGTCCAGCGCCTTCGCCGCCACGCCCAGCAGCGGGTCCTGACCGTCGCTCTGGTTGGCCTCGGCGGCGAGGCGCATCGCCTCGTCTAGCTGCGCCGTGTCGCCGCGGGCCTGACGTTCGGTCAGCGGCTGCAGCAGGCCGCGCAGCGTGAGCATCGGCCCGACCCAGCGCGGCGCCCACACGCGCGCGGCGCGTCGCTCGATGCCGCGCTCGATCGCGTCGATCGCCTTGGACAGCGGCGCCGGGTTGCGGATGAAACCGGGCAGGCGCCCGGTCATCGCTTCGGCGGAAGGCTCGGCGAAGGCGGCTTTGACCAGATCGGTGTCGAGAAAGCCGAAGTACGCGCAGCCGACCATCGCGCCGCTCGACACCGTCTCCATGCGCAGCGCATCCGACAGCGCCTCGACGCCGGCCTTGGCGGCGGTGTAGGGGCCCATCATCGGGCCGTGCGAGATGGCGCTCAGCGAGGAGATGTTCAGCAGGTAGCCGCGCTGCTTGGTGATCTGCTCGATCACCGCGCGGTCGGTGCGCCATACGCCGAGCAGGTTGACCGCGAGCGTGCGCTCGACCTGCTCGACCGGCGCCGTGGCGAGCGCGCCGGTGAACGCGATGCCCGCGTTGGCGATCGCCACGTCGATCGCGCCGAAGCGCTCGACGGTCGCCTTGACGGCGCGCTGCAGGGCGTCGAGATCGGTCACGTCGACCTCCAGGCTCACCGCGCGGTCGCCGAGCGCGGCGGCGTTCGCCTCCAGGCGCTCGGGCTCCAGGCCGACGAGTGCGACGTTGGCGCCCCTGGCGTGCAGGCGCTCGGCCGCCGCCTTGCCGATGCCGCGCGCGGCGCCGGTGACGAACACGGTGCGACCGTTGACGTCGTAGGGCGCGCCGGGCGTGCGAGGCATACGGCCAAGCTACCCGATGGGCGCTTGCCGCGCGGCGCGCGGATATGCCGGTTGACCGCACGGCCGGGCGTGTCGGCGATGCGTCCAGTCCGATCGCCATGCGTCACGGCCGGGGCGCTTGCAGACGATTGCTCATCCATGGAGAGGGTCTCCGAGCGCGCGATGCTGGCCATGTCCGGGATCGAGCCACGCGATGAGCACGATCTCAGGATCTGGACGCCGATCGCGATGTGGGTCGCCGGCTCGGTCACGATCGGGGTCGGCACGCTTCTGCCGGGCGGCGGCAGGCTGCACGTGGCCGAGCTGCGCGGGCTGGTCGTCTTCGGCCTGCTCGGCGCGCTGTTCACGTTCGTCGTCTTCCGACCGCTGTCCAACCGGGCGCTGTACGCGCTGACGAACGTCTTCACGGCGCTCGGGTCGCTGACGATCTGGGCCGCCTGCCTGTGGTCGGGCGGCGCAAGCAGCGGATTTCTCGAGCTGTACTTCTTTCCGGCGCTGTATGCGGCCTACTTCTTCAGGTTCAGGCAGGCGGTCGCGCAGCTGATCCTGATAACCGCGCTGGCCGCTTCGCCGCTGCTCTACGACACGGCGCCTTTGGACGCGCAGTTCCCCGGCCATGTGACGGTGCTCGTAGCGGCGCTGTGGGGACTGGCCGCCGTCGTGGGCTTTCGCAAGCGCCGGCTGCTGCTGGCCGAGCAGGTCTCGCGCCGGCAGGCCATGTCAGACCCGCTGACGGGGCTGTGCAACCTGCGCGCCCTGCGCGAGCGAAACGAGCAGTGCCCGCCGCGGGAGGGCTCGGGCGTGCTGGTCATCGACATCGACGAGTTCAAGAAGGTCAACACGGCCTACGGGCACACGGGCGCCGACGAGCTGCTGCGCAGCGTCGCGGCAGAGCTGACGGAGGCGACCGACGAGTACGATTGCCTGGCGCGGATCGGCGGAGACGAGTTCGCGGTGCTCGTCTCGGACAAGACCGAGCAGCAGCTCGCCGGCCTCGCCGCCGCCTGCGCGCAGGCCGTCGAGCACGCGGCCGAGCGCAGCGGGCTGCCCGGCGTGGCGCTGTCGGCGAGCGTCGGCTATGCGAGATGGCCGCGCGACGGGGAGACGCTGTCGACGCTGATCGACGCGGCCGACGGGGCGATGTTCCGCGCGAAGGCCAGCCGGCACCCGGCCAAGGGGGCGGCCGCGGGCGCGGCGAGCGCGACGCGCCCGCGCGACGCAACGGCACAGCGCGCGCTCGGCGGCCCGGCGGTCGCGGGGCCGCGACCGCGCCTGGTGGCAGACGGAGCGGGCGAGGGAACCTACGCCCACGGCGCTGAGAAGCGGCCCGCGCCGAGCTGGCGCGATCGGCCGCAGCGGGCGATCGCCGCCGCCGGCGCATGGCTGGGCGCGTCGGCGATCACGCTGGTCGTGGTCGCGCTGCCCGGCGCCGACCGGGCGCACATGTCGCTGGCGATCGCGCTGAGCGCGTGGGCGGCGATCGCGGGCCTGCTCGTGCTCGTCTGGGGAGCGCGCGCGGAGGAGCTGGGCTATCGCGCGACGAACGCGCTGGCCATTCCTGCGATCGCATTCGGCGTGTACATCACCGGCGGCGCCACGAGCCCGTTGCTGCCGCTGGTGTTCCTGTCGGTCGCGCTCGCGGCGTACTTCGCCACGCCGCGCGGCGCCGTGCTGCGGCTGCTGGCGACGATCGCCGTCTGCGCGAGCCCGTTCCTCTACTCCGGCGCGGACGCGCAGCTGCTGTTCATCCTGCGCTTCGTCGCGCTCGCCGCGACCGCCGGCGTGCTCGTGGGGATCATCCTCTACAACCGGCGCGAGCTCGCGCAGGCCGAACAGGTTTCGCGCGAGCTGGCTTCGCACGACCCGCTCACAGGCCTGCCCAACAGGCGCGCGTTCGCCGATGCGGTCGAGCGCACGCTGCAGCTCGCCGGCCCGGACGTCGACTCGCCGATGTCGATCGCGATGATCGACCTGGACAACTTCAAGCGCGTCAACGACATGTTCGGCCACGCCGCCGGAGACGCCGTGCTGCAGGCGATCGCCGCAGCGCTGCAGCAGGTCACACGCCCGGGCGACTTCATCGCGCGGATCGGCGGCGACGAGTTCGCGCTGGTCGCGCACGGCGTCGACACGTCGGTCAGCCGCACGCTGAGCGTACGCTGCGTCGACGCCGTCGAGGACGCCGTGGCGCGGGTCGGCTACTCCGAGTGCGCCGTCTCGGCGACGGTCGGCTTTGCGCTGTTCCCCTACCACGGCAGGACGCTCGACAGCCTCGTGGAGGCGGCCGACGCAGCGCTGATGGACGCCAAGGACGGCGGCAAGCGCCGCGTCTGCTGCGCCGTCGCGGCCTCGACCGGCTAGCGGGCCGAGCGGGGTATGCTCGCTTGCTCATTCCAGAGAGGAGCGAAGATGGCTGTTGGCATAAGGCTCAAGTTCGACGGAGGCACGCAGCAGCAGTACGAGGCCGTCCACCAGCGCATGGACATCGACAACGATCCGCCCGAGGGCCTGATCTTCCACTCGGCGGGCCCGATCGACGGTGGCTGGGGAGTGATCGACTTCTGGGAGTCGACCGAGGCGTTCGACCGCTTTGCTCAAAACCGGTTGATGCCGGTCGTCGGAGAGCTCGGCGACAGGGCGTTCGCCGGACCGCCGGACCGCAAGGAGTTCCCGGTTCACAACTACAACAAGCCCTAGTCCGCAGGACCGCTCCGCGCGGCCGATGTCGTGTGACCACGCGGAGCGGACCCGCGCTGCATGGGAAGGCCGCAGGGCGCTTGAGTGGACTTGAACCATGCCCGCTCCAGCTTTGCCGCGCATGGTCGTCCCGGCGCAGGCGCGGATGTGAGAGACTCGCCCACGTGCTTGCGCAAATGTCAAGTCGCTGCGCGAGCGCACTGCTACTAGGCGTGCTGGCGACGATCGCGACGCTCGCCCCGGCCTCTGCCGCAGCGGACGCGGGAGCGATCACCAAATACCCGATCCCGATCGAAACGACGCCTTACGGGATCACGACAGGCCCGGACGGGAAGATCTGGTTCGTCGACAGTGGCAACCATGTGGGCGGGACCTTCGTCGGGCGGATGGCGACGAGCGGAGCCATCTCGAGCTCGGACGTCGTCCAGCTGCCGTCGTCCGGATTGGGCCTCGCCGCCACGCTGGGCCCGGACGGGAACATGTGGGTGGCGCAGGATGCGCAGATCGACAAGGTGCCCGTCGGGGTGGCGCTCACGAGCGAAATGACCCCTTATGCCCTCGGCAGCGGCACAGGAGGCTACGGATCGATCGCCCCCGGCCCCGACGGCCGGCTCTGGTTCGGCTGGAACCATCAGGTCGGCGCAATCACGACGGCGGGAACGATCACGGGTTACGAAACGAAATCCAGCGAATCGGTGTCGGGGGTGACCGTCGGCGCCGACGGAAAGCTCTGGTTCGGTGAGGGCAACAAGATCGCGCGCATGGACACCGCCGGGCACACCGGCGCCGGCGACGAATTCGCGCTGCCGGTGGGCGACAATCAGATCAACGGGCTCGTGCTCGGTCCCGACGGCAACATCTGGTTCAGTCTCGGCGTACCGGCCGCGGTCGGACGGATCACTCCGGCGGGAACGATCACGATCTTCCCGACGCCGACGCTCAACAGCCTGCCGTTCGGCCTCGCGGTCGGGGCAGACAAGCAGATCTGGTTCGCCGAGCGCAACGCCGACGCGATCGGCGCCATCCCCACGACCGCCACCTCCGGAGCTGACATCGTCGAGTACCCGGTCGGCTTCAGCAACGCCGGCGTCCTCTATGTCGTCGCGGGCCCGGACTCGCGCATCTGGTTCACCGAGTTCAACCTCGGTGCGCTCGGGGCGATCACCACCAACGCCGCGCCCTCGGGCGGTCCTTCTGGGAACGAAACGCCAGTCGGCGGCTCGACGACCTTCCTCGGCTCCCAGCCGGTCCTTGGCTCGTCAACTGGAACCGTGTCCCCACCGGCGTTTCCGTCCCTGCCACCGCCGGTCGGGTGCGCCGCGAACCGCTTGATCCTGACCGACGTGTTCCCGCAGGCCGGCAAGACCCAGGTGCTCGGCGTCGCGCCCGCCGCGGCGGTCGGCAAGAAGGTGGCGATCCTCTCGTCCTGGAACGGCAAGACGGTGGCCACGGCAACCGTCCAGGCAGACTTGTCTTTCAAGGCGACCGTAACCCTGCCACCGCGCTCCCTGCGGTTCACCAACCGTGCTCTCTACGTCGCCAAGCTCGGCTCGGTCCGAAGCGGCGCCCTCAAGTTCGCCCGCCGCATGTACACGACGTCGATCACGGCCGCGGGGCGCACGATCATCTTCAGCGGGGACGTCACCCGCCCGTTCGCAAAGCAGCTCGAGCCAGTCACGATTCGAGCAGCGGCCTCGTGCACGGCGACACCCACCGGGACGATCGTCGCGAAGGTCAGCCTCACACGCAGCGGCACTTTCAGCGCGACGCTTCAGCTGCCTGCGTCGTTGCAGAACGCGCCGAAGCTCTATTTGCAGGCGCAGACCAGAGTGCGTCAAAACCAGCGCAGCAAGAAGACCTACCCGACATTCACGCTCATCCGCGGCGTGCAACTCACCCGTTAGCAGTCCTGCCGAGCCGGTCTGCAGGTGTTGTCATGCCCCGTGCGGGACTCGAACCCGCCCCACCGGATTAAAAGTCCGGCGCTCTACCAGATGAGCTAACGGGGCTCGCGCCAGGCAGTCTGCCATATCGCCGGCGCCGGCAGGCCGCGCTCGGCCGGGGCGCGCGCTAGGAGTCGGGCGTTTCGGCGGCGGCGATGCGCAGCATCTGCTCGATGTCGGTGAGCTTCACGCGCGGGCGCCCGGCGCGCTCGCCCAGCTGGCGCTCGTGGCGGTCGATGGCCTCCCAGCCGGCGTAGGTGACGAGCGCCGGCTGGCGCTCGCGCAGCAGCGCCTCGATCGCCGCGGCGTCGGGATGGCTCGGCGTGTGGGCGGGGCCGGCGCCGTTGGCCGACGGCGCGAGGTCGGCGAGCATCGCGTCGACGGTCTCCTGCGCGTCCTTCTTGTTCGTGCCGATGACGCCGGAGGGGCCGCGCTTGATCCAGCCGACGACGTACTCGCCCGGCGACGGCGCGCGGCTGTCGGGGTCGAGCACGCGCCCGCGCTCGTTGAGGATCACCGCAGCGCGTTCGTCGAAGGACACGTCCGGCAGCGGCATGCCGCGGTAGCCGATCGCGCGGAACACCAGCCCGGCGGCGATCGTCTCGGAGTCGTCGGTCGCGCGCGCGCGCAGCGCGCCGCCTTCGCCGGGCACGAGCTCGTTGCGCACGAGCTCGACGGCCGCCAGCGCGCCGTCCTCGCCGGCGATCAGCCGCACGGGCGAGAGCAGGAAGCGCAGCACGACGCGCCGGCGCCCCTCGGTCGGCGTGCGCTGGGCGTACTCGCGCAGGATCTCGACGTTGCGCCGCGACGTGGCGTCGTGCTCGGCGGCCTGGTCGTGCACGGCCAGCGCGCGCTCCAGCTCGTCCGGGTCGACGACCACGTCGGCGTCGGTCAGCACGCCGAGCTCCAGCAGCTCGGGGTTGGTGAAGGCGGCCTGCGCGGGGCCGCGACGGCCGACGACGACGACCTCGCGCACGCGGCTGCGCGCGAGCACCGCAAGCGCGTGGTCTGCGGTGTCCGTCGGCGCGAGCTCGTCGGCGGTCAGCACGAGCATGCGCGCGACGTCGACGGCGACGTTGCCGTTGCCGATGACGACGGCGCGCTCGGCCGAGACGAGGTCGACCTCCAGGCCGGTGTGGTCGGGGTGGCCGTTGTACCAGCCGACGAACTCGGTCGCCGCGTGCGAGCCCGGCAGGTCTTCGCCGGGAATGCCCAGCGGGCGGTCCATCGGCGAGCCGGTCGCGTAGACGATCGCGTGGTAGTGCGCCAGCAGGTCCGCGCGCGAGACGTGCCGGCCGAACTCGACGTTTCCGAAGTAGCGAAAGCGCGGGTGCGCGGCGGTCTTCTCGTACACGCGCGTGACGGACTTGATCTTCGGATGGTCGGGCGCGACGCCCGAGCGCACCAGGCCCCAGGGTGTGGGCAGGCGCTCGATCATGTCGACCTCGAAGCCGGCGTCTGCGTCCTTGAGCAGGTGCCCGGCGGCGTAGAAGCCGGCGGGCCCCGAGCCGATGACGGCGATGCGGATGGGAGAGCTGTCGTCTGTCATGAGAGCTTGCCGGTCACGGCCGGTGGGGGCGATGGGGCGATGGGCGCGGCCCGACTCGAACGGGCGACCCCCTCGGTGTAAACGAGGTGCTCTGGCCAACTGAGCTACGCGCCCTGAGCATTGGGGCCTCTAGGCTAGCGAGCCGCCGATCGGGCGGCCGAGTTGTGAACGGGTTGTACGGGTTGGCTAGGCTCGGCGCACCGGGCTCGGCGCACCCGGCTCGCCGCACCCGGCTCGGCGTCAGCGGAAGGCAAGCCCGGCGCGGGCAAGCCGGCGGTGGACTGGCTAGCGCAAGCGCCGTCGCGCGCCGCGTCTCCTGGCAAGCTGTCGGGGATGCGGCGCGGCGACGGCGGCAGCTCCCAGACGCGATCGGCGCCGCGCGGCGCCGGCGTCGGCACGGGCAGCGCAAACGGCGGCGTCGGCGAGAGCGGCGGTCGGCGGGGCGGGCGGGCGCTGCGCCTGGTGTTGTGGCTGACCGGCGCGCTGGTCGTCGCGCTGGGGCTCGCGCAGATCTTCCTGCCGAAGATCGCCGCCAGCAGGATCTCCTCGCGCCTGGGCAAGTACGGCGATGTGCGCAGCGTGCATGTCAGCGCCTGGCCGGCCGTGGAGCTTCTGTGGGGCGACGCCGACGCGGTGACCGTGCGCGCGCGCAGCATCAGCGTCAGCCCGGCGCAGACGGGCAAGCTGCTGCACGAAGCGCGCGGCCTGCACAAGCTCGACCTGAGCGCCGACACGACGCGCGAGGGACCGCTGCCGCTGCACGGCGTCAGCCTGCAAAAGCGCGGAGCGAAGCTGCACGCGCAGGCCAGCCTCAGCGAAGCCGACGTCAGAGCGGCGCTGCCGCACGGCTATGACGTGCAGCTCCTCGGCAGCTCGCACGGCCAGGTGCAGGTGCGCGCCAGCGGCGGCCTGTTCGGCGTCGGCGCGTCCGTCGACGCCGTCGCGCAGGCCAGCGAAGGCAAGCTCATCGTGCGCCCGCAGGGCTTTCCGCTGCAAGCGCTCAAGCTGACGCTGTTCTCAGACCCGCGCGTGCGCATCGAAGGCCTCGGCGCGCGCCCGACGGACGCGGGCGGCGGCGAGGCGGGCTACGTGCTGAGCATCGACGCCAGCCTGCGCTGAGCGGCGGGTGGCATCTGGTTCGTGCGCGCTGGGCGGTGCGGCCGGCTGGGCGGCCGCACCGGCGGCGTCAGGCTGCGGCGGATACAGGCGCGGCGGGCACGTCGGCGCGCGCGTGCACGTGCATGGGCAGGCCGTCCTTGGGGCTGATGGTCGGCATCTGGCGGATCGCCAGCGTGAAGTCGGTGGGCAGCGAGGGCGTGAAGCGCTGCAGGATGAGCGTGGCGATCGTGCGCACCTCCAGCTGGCCGAAGCGCATGCCGATGCACGTGCGCGAGCCGCCGCCGAAGGGAACGTAGGCGCCCTTGGGCAGCGCCGCCTTGGCGTCGGGCGTGAAGCGCTCGGGGCGGAACCGGTCGGGCTCGGCGAACACGTCGGGCAGGTGGTGGCTGGCCCAGGAGCTGTAGTTGACGAACGCGCGCGCCGGGATGGTGTGGCCGGCGAACTCGAACGTGTCGATGGCGCGGCGCGGGCCGACCCACGCGGGCGGGTACTTGCGCAGCGTCTCGTCGAGCACCATCTCGAGCTCGCTGAGCTCGCCGGAGGCGAGCTGCGCTGCCGTCGGCGCGGCGCCGGCGAGGGCTGCGTCCTGCTCTGCGACCAGCCGCGCGGCGACATGCGGGTTGCGCGCGAGCTCGTAGAACATGAACGAGACGGTCGACGTGGTCGTGTCGTGTCCGGCGAACAGCAGCGTCATGACCTCGTCGCGGATCTGCAGCCGGCTGAGCGTGTTGCCGTCCTCGTCCTGCGCGTCAAGCAGCAGGCTGAGGATGTCCTGGCCGCGCTGACCGGAGGCGCGGCGCTCGGCGATCTCCGAGTAGATCAGCGCGTCGAGCTCGCGCGCCGCGCTCTGCATGCGCGCCCATGGCGAGCGGCGCGTGCGCAGCACGCGCAGGAAGTAGTCCGAGGCGTAGAACGCCAGCGCCTCCTCGAACAGGCCCGCCGCGTCGATCGCGCGGGCGCGGCTGCCGTCGGGGTCCAGGCCGAACAACGCGCGCATGGCCACGCGCATGGCCAGCTTGCGCGTCCACGCGTACAGGTCGAAGTCGGCGCCCGGCGCCAGCGCGTCCAGCGCGCGCGTGGCCTCGTGCACGATCGTGTCGTAGGACGCGGCGATGTTCTCGCGATGAAACGCCGGCAGCATGATCATGCGCGAGCGGCGATGGAAGTCGCCGTCGATCGTCAGCAGCCCGTCGCCCATCAGCCCGATCAGGTCGCGGAAGTGCCCCGCGCGCCAGGCGAAGTTGGACGCATGCGAGACGAGGATGTGGTGGTTGGCCGCCGGCCCGAGCATGAACACGACGTTGCTGTGAAACAGCCGCAGCGTGAACACCGGGCCGTAGCGCTCGTAGTTCTCGAGCAGCATCTCCAGCGGCTCGTTCGCGAAGCGGCGCGTGCGCGGGATCGAGAAGCGCGTCTCTCCCGGCGGGAACCGCAGGCCGGCCGAGCGCTCGTCGCGCAGGTCCTGCAGCATCACCGAGAACGGGTTGCTGTCGAGCATCGGCGCCGGTCCTACGAGAGCCACGGCGTAAGCCTAGAGCAACGACTGGCTGGACGGCCAGTTTTGCGGGAGCGGCGCGTGCGGGGCGGCGGATTTTGCGCTCCGCTCCACGGCGGGCGCCGAGCCTTGGCATACTGAGCGGGCGCTTCAGGCGCCGGTTGCCTGCGGCGTCATCGCGGGGGCGTAGCTCAGTTGGTTAGAGCGCTGCCCTGTCACGGCAGAGGTCGCGGGTTCGAGTCCCGTCGCTCCCGTCCAGCTTGAAGAAGATTGAAGTAGCGCGAGCAAAGGGCTCTAGAGGGCGGTCTTGGCTTTCTAGGGCCCTTCGTGCTGCCCGACCTGGGATGGCTCAGCCTCGGCCAGAACGGCCTCCTTAACGCGGTTGGCTCGCAATCGGGCGTAGGGTAACGGTCAGCTCGGCCTTGGAACCCGAACCGTCGCCTGACCCGTGTCTTGTTGGCGACCTCGGGGTGCCAGTTGGGAACTGGCCCCAGCGGCTGAAGTAGCGGCCACAGACCGAAGCTAGTCGCCGCAACTGACGACGTCGGCTGTCAAGGTAGACAATCGGCCGCGACCGCAGGCCGAATACTCTAGTCGGGTGACTTGAGCGCCCCCCAAACCGCTATGCATGTTATTGACGCAAGCACGGCCACCTCAGACCCTAGGAGATAGTCAATAGTCGTAAGTTGGGAGATTTCAGCTGGCACCAGCACTGACCGAATGGGAAGGATCGCGAGTAGAGCTGCGGTTATGGCAATGACCAACTCGGGACCGGTTTTTTGCTGACCGTTACGTCCTCTACGAAAGAGCAGTGCGTAAAACAGTAGGCCTAGTAGAAGAGGAATCACGGCCATTACCAGTACGAACAAGCGAAGGCTCCAAGGTCGAGAGAACCAAAGTGCGATGTCTGTATCGCCTTCGCTTGTGCGGACGTTGGCACCAAGTTGGAACGGGCCATTGTTGAGGCCATCGAACACTTGGTATTCGACCGGTATTGTGGATTCACAGCCGGTCGGCAAATATTTCGTGCGCTCGAGTTCTTCCGGTGCTTCACGATTCGCGCAATATGTAAGCGGTCGGTCGTTATGGGCAGGCAGGTAGGCTGACACGGTCTTTTGGCCCGCGTACCAGTCAAACGGAAACCTCCCCGCTCCACCCGCCATCTGGATTGTGAAGCTACCAAGCGAAATCGAGGGAAACGGCACGCCTCCGTCGTTCTCGATGAACTTAGTAAGCGAGGGTGTTCGGTATAGATAGTTAGAAGATCCATTTTCGTCAGCCCCCACCGGTTCGGTTTGCGGAGGATAGGTTGTGAAGTATTGAAGTTGGAGATGCAATTCGCGGAAGCGCGCATCATGAAGAAGAGGCACAGGGAGTTCAGGAGGCACAGGGTAGCCATAGAACAGAAATTCTTCTAGCTCGTGAGCCCCAGCGAGGGCATGCCTGCCGAGAAAGATATGGGTGAGCAGATAGGGGGAGAGGCAGAGACTCCAAGAAACAGTTGCCTTAAGGGAGTGTGGATTGAAATTGCTTACAACCGCAAGCGCGCGCGCCCGCGCGTAGTAGGACTGGAAGCAGCTCGTACCTACCTTGGTAGTCGACGCCCGTCCGACTGCGACATTGCTCTTCGTGAAGCTCGGTGCTCCCGGGCTGGTGGCTTGTTGGGCCGTCAAGGGTACGGCAGGGAGCAGCACTACCATCGCTGCGAGCAAGAGTCCATGCCGAACCTGAAATAGCGTCTTGCTTTTGGGGGTCCGACCCACTGTCAAAGAGAATAGTCGAGCTAGCCGACGAAGTATCGAATGCATAGCCGGCCAGATGGACGGCCGATGCAATAAGCAGCGGGAGGTGCGTGAGCACGTCAGGACCACGAAATGACCCCCGCAGTTATCCGAGATGCCCTACGCTGGTACCTCAAAGTTTGGCTGAGCTGTTGGCGTCAGCCGAAGCGCTTAGCATGCAGCTGGCTGATGCGCTCCCAGGGAGGCGCGTGTTTCGAGAGTCGTCGCGTGAGCCCCGCTTCATCAGGTGTTTTCGCTGCAAATCGGGTGGTTCTTGGTTGGCGGGTACTGTCTGGGGCGTCGCGATTGGCGTGCCTTCAACGCGATTTTGCCTGCAAATCCGCCAGTTTCATCGATGCTCGCGGGTTCAAGGCCGTTGGTCCCGCGTTCTGGCTGGACGTCTAATTGGTTTTGGAGTCTCACGGCAGACCTCGATCTCGCTCAATGTGCCGCCCTCGGCGATGCCACCACTTCACGAACCATGAAGCGAAGGCGTCTTGTTCGGGGCTGAGCTTCGGAGCCTGCTCTGAGCCGGAGCTGCGGGACGTCATTCGGGCGAGTGTACGACCGGCACTTCTGGTCGGTAGTACGGTGCCTCGACCTATGCAGCGCAGCTCGCGTCGGGACTCGGATGAGGGTTACGTAGTCGACCTATGCGACGCGATTCTCGGGGAGGCCGCAAGGCGCCAGCACCGTTTTGACTGGCTCCGGGGGGACCCTGGGCGCGATGGTCGCAGGCGTACCCTGCCTGTCGACGCCTACTACGTCGGACACCGGCTCGTGTTCGAGTACCGAGAGCGCCAGCACGACGAGCCTGTCGCTCACTTTGACAAGCCCGACAGGCTCACGGTCAGCGGCGTACATCGCGGGATTCAACGGCGCATCTACGACGATCGTCGAGCGATTGAGATTCCTGCTCGCGGGCTCCGATTGATAATCCTACGGCCTAGCGATTTGGCGACTGACAAGCGCGGACGCCTGCTGCGCGACCGAGCGTCGGATGAAGCAGCATTGCGCGTGTTGCTGTTTGGAGAGCTGCACTCGGACACCGCCTAAGCTGCGCTCTATGCCCGCCGCTGCCCTTGACCTAAAACGAGGCTGAGGATGGGCGGGGTCGACGCTCGCAACGAGCTGGAGCTTCTGGCCTCATACGACTTCAAGGACCGGAATGAGGCCGAAATCCGCGGCGACTGGATTGATCCATTGCTACGGCTTCTCGGCTACGGATTGGGCACGCGGCATCGCATCTTGCGGGAGTCACAGTTGCGACTAGAGCCGCCAGTCCGAATGATTGGGTCTACGCGATACGAAGTCGACTACCTGCCAACGGTCTTCGGACATCGGTTGTGGATCATCGAGGCCAAGAAGCCTGTGCAGGATCTCTTTAGTGACGAGCACCTCGGGCAGGCATGGTCGTACGCGACCGATCCACGTGTTCGTGTGCCGTTGATGATGCTGTGCGACGGTACCCGTCTCGGTATCTTCGACGTGACAATCGAAGCTTGGTCATCGCCTGTGCTCGACCTTAAGAAGGAGGACTTGCCCACGGCATTCGATCGAGTATTCGAGTGGCTCGGCGCTCCACGAGTTGCTGAGCGTATTCGACTTCACCAGCTGGAACATCTCCGCTTGGCACTTGAGGCGCAGATCGACTTGGGTGCCTTGGATCGGACGGTGGAAGCAGTCAATGGGATGGTCGAGGAGATCCGTCCCGCCGTCGCTGAGAGACGGCGTGAGATACGAGAGGAGGCTCGGCATCGAGTCGAATCAAAAGGGCAGGCGGCGATCGATGCGGCCGGGATGTGGGGGCACGCACAGCACGTCAACGAACCGATGGGGCCCTCCTGGGGAGGGATCCTGCGAGCGGTAGAGATTGTGAAAAGGGTTGTGCCGATCATCCGAGTGCGGGAATTCGACGCGATCGAACGCGCGACAACGCCTAGGGGGTCGGACGACTCGCGGATGTGGTTCTCCTTGAGAGTGCTGAGGCTCGGTTGCGCAGTCTTGCTGTCAGACGAAGACGGGTGCGCCGAGTACTGCGAGCGGGCGGCACGCGAGGCAGCCGCCACGCACGCGACAGCCTTCGACGGGAACGATCTCTTGGTGGCGACGTACCGACTCCAGCGCGCACTGGGTCGCCTGGGTTGGCGGATGGCTGCGCTGAACCAACCCAAGTTCGACGACCTGGCAGCGAAGCTTGCTGACACGCTCGATGCGGAGGAGTGGCTACGCCGCGACGGCGAAATCGGCCTTACGGCTTATGACCAGTACAACCGCACAGCACGACTGTTGCCGACGATGATTCAGGCCCAAGTCAACCCATGGACTCCAGAGGTCATCATGGGGGTCGCGACAGAGGTCGAGAGCCAGCTTGAGCAGATGGCCAAGCCAGCAGGATTTGAGAACAGGCAACCGATCGGAGATCCCTGGCTGGAGTCCTGGAAGGATGGTGATCCACTCAGAGAGCTATCGACAGCACTTCTCACAGACCTGCCGGGGAGGACTGAGTCGGAGCGCGTCCGGACGCTGGCGGGGGAGTTGCTCGGACTTTTCGGCCATTCGAGCGCAACCCTTTGAGCTGGCTAGAGCAGCTTGCGCAAACGATCAGCGTGTATTCCAGCGTCACTCAAGATTCCCGAGAGGGTTCCACGCTTGAGCTCTCGATGAAGAGGGACGGTGAGCGAGACCCGCCGGTCAGGATGCTTCAGTCGAACGTGGCTTCCTCGCTGGCGAGCGACTTCCCATCCGTCGCGTTCGAGAGCTTTGACCAGACGCTGCCCCGATATGACGGGCAGGGCGCCGGTCACGCAGGGACCGGGAACTTCCGCCGGATCACCCCAGCGTCAAGCGAGCGTCCGTCTTCGCGCATCCCTTCGACATAGAGCGCAAGCGCCTCCTGGGCATTCGCCGTCGCCTCATCGAGGGTGTCGCCCTCGGTGTGCAGACCTGGAAGGTCAGGGGCGTAGACGTGATAGCCGCCCTCATCCTGAGGAGCAAAGACAAGCTCGATTTCCCGTGGCTGATCCATAGGGTCAGGATAGGCGCGAGTTCGGTCGCGGACAAGCCCCGAGCAGCACCGACGGCTTTGTGCAAGTCCAGCGGCTACTCATCGAAGGGCCGGCGGCCCGCGCCCAGACCGCGATCGCCGGCTGCTCTGAGGGGTGGGTACACCGTGGGTTCAACCCCCGTCGCTCCCGCTTTTGGCACCCCGCCCGTTTCCCTTGCTTCCGGCAGCGGCTCGCCGCCTGGAAGTAGGGGAGGAAGTCCTCGTGGGGCTGTACGGCGACGATGCGGCCGTCCTGCGCCCGGACCTGCTCGGACAGCGAGACCAGCAGCCTGCGCCGCTCGGCGGGCTCCGTCGCGATCTGCCAGAACTGCGAGAAGTTGGCGAGCGGGTCCTTCGCCCGCTCAATCCCTGGGTCGAGGCCGCTCTGTATCATTCTGCTACTATGCGTAGCAGTCTTCTACCAAGGAGTTTCTCATGGCGGCCACCGCCGACCGGCCAACGCGAGTTCCATCCGACCTATTCGACAGCGCAGTCGTCGAAGGCGCCAAGGAGAACCGTTCGGCCAAGCAGCAGCTTGAGCACTGGGCGCGCGTCGGGAGGTCGGTTTGCGCGCGACAGACAGCTTCCAGGCATCGCGTAGAAGCCACTTTGGCAGGGACTCTCCCAGTCGAGCATCTCTCCGACGAGGAGGGAATCGTGTTCGATTCTGAGGTGCAGTCCCGGCTAGAAGCGCGTCTGCGAACGACAGACCTGGGTGCGGTCCTCGCTGCGCGCGGGGTCACGACAGTGGCGCTGAACGAGCAAGGCGAGCTGACCGAGTACCGGCCTGACGGAACGAGCGCGTCCGTTTGAAGCAAATGCATGTGGTCATTGGGCCGAATGGCTCGGGCAAGACCACGTTCGTCACAGAGTTTCTCGCGCTGGAGCTGCCGGGCTATGCATACGTCAACGCGGACGAAATCGCCAAGGCCAGGTGGCCCACCGACTCGGATGCGCACGCCTACGAGGCCGCACAGGTAGCTGCCGAGACGCGCGCGCGCCTCATCGCCAGCGGCCGGTCGTTTATCGCCGAGACCGTCTTCTCCCACCCGTCGAAGGTCGACCTAATTCGTTCTGCGCAAGAGGCGGGCTATCACGTTGTCCTCCACGCGATGCTCGTGCCAGAGGAGCTCGCGGTCAGGCGCGTTGCATACCGGGTGCAGGCGGGCGGGCACGACGTACCGGAGCACAAGATTCGTGAGCGCTACCACCGGTTGTGGCGACTCGTCGCGCAAGCTATCTCGCTGGCGGACCGGGCCGCTGTGTATGACAACTCGCGGCCCGCTGGTCCAGTCAAGATCGCGGAGTTCTTCGGGGGACTGCCAATCGGCGCTGCCAGCTGGCCGAACTGGGCGCCTGGGCCAATGGTCTCCCGCTGGGGCGAATAGAGCCGCGCGTACGCGGCGGCCTCGCCGGATCAGCCGCAAGACACCAAGTCGCTCAAGAATCCGCGACGCGCGTCTTGGCCCGTTGGCCAAGTAGGTAGTCCACCTCAGCAGTGGTCGGGGCCGGTACGACGCGATCGTCGGGCTCGTCTCTGAGCGCGGTGAGGATACGCGCTCGCTGGGGCTCATCGCGGTCGGGGGTGGGCACCTCGAGGGCCGGGCAAACCGGGCTAGCTGCTTCCGGACCCACTCTCCCGTCGGCCGTTCACCGAGCCTTCGACGCGTCGGCTGACGCCGATCTGTCGCGGCCGATGAGGGCGAGCGCCGCTACGCCGCCGAGCAGGAGCGAGGCGCCGCTGGCGGCCAGCGAAGCAGCGACCCCAACGAACCCGCCGATCAGGGCGACGCCGATCGCGCCACCGACCTGACGGCTGGTGTTGTTGACAGCGGCGGCGATGCCCGCACGGTCGGGCCCAAGCGCCTCGGTGGCGCCGGCGACCAGAGCTGGCACGGCGAAGCCCATGCCGGCGCCCGCGAGCCCCAGGAAGGCCCAGCCGCCGGGACCGACGATCGCGCGGCCGCCGATAAGCGCCACGCCGAGATAGCCGGCGCCGCTCGTCAGCAGGCCGAGGCCGGCGGGCAGGCGCGGGCCGACGACGCCGACGACTCGGCCGGTGAATGGCGTGAGCGCGGCCAAAGGGAGCGCGAGCGGCACGAGGTTCAGGCCGGCGGCCAGCGGCGACAGGTCACGGCCCTGCTGCAGGTAGAGGCCGATGGCGAAGAGCGCACCGAGCGTGCCGAAGTTCATCAGCGCCGAGCCGGCATTTGCGCCGCTGAACTCGGGCCGCCCGAACCATCCCAGATCGAGCAGCGGCCGGCGCGAGCGCCGCTCGGCGGCGAGGAACCCGGCCAGTGCCGCGAGCGCGACGGCGGCGCCGCTCAGGGTCGCGGTCGAGCCGACCCCGGCGCGGCCGCTCTCGATCAAGGCGAAGACGAGAGCCGCGAGGGCCGCAGTCCCGAGCGCCTGTCCGAGCAGGTCGGGTCTGACGGCGCGCGCCGTCGGACCCTCCGGCAGCAATGCCGCGCCGCCGACCAGTGAGGCGAGGACCAACGGGACGTTGACCCAGAAGATCGCCCGCCAGCCGATCGCGCCGACGAGCAGGCCGCCAAGGATCGGCCCGACCACCAAGGCCGAGCCCCCCAGCCCGGCCCAGACGCCGATCGCGCGCGGCCGCTCCTCGGGGTCGGGAAAGAGCTGGTTGACGATCGCCAGCGAGCTCGGCAGGATCGCCGCTGCGCCAAGGCCCTGCACCGCGCGCGCCCCGATCAGGATGGACGCGCTCGGCGCCAGTGCACACACGCTGGAGGCGCCGCCGAACATCGACAGGCCGCCGAGAAACACGCGGCGCGAGCCGAGCCGGTCGGCGAGATCGCCGGCCCCGAGCATCGTCGCCGCCAGCGCCAGCGCGTAGGCGTCGACGACCCACTGCATCTCGCCGGCGATCCGAGCCAGGGCGACGTTGACGATCGTTACGTCGAGGAGCACGAAGAAATAGCCGGCCGATGCGACGGTGAGCGCCGGCCGGCGGCCGCGGGCTGGGTCGGAACCGGTCACGCACCGAGCGTAAGGGCACAACGGTTCGGTGACGGCCGAATCGTCCGCGGACTAGCCTTGGGTCATGGCCAACGCCACAAAGCCTGCCACCGCGACCGAAATCGATGTCGAGCGGGCAGGCCGTGAGTCCGCTGGCGATGTCGACATCGCCGCTGTGGCGGCCCTGATGGCCGACCCCAGTCGAGCCGCGGTGCTGGTCGAGCTGACCGACGGACGGTCGCTGCCGCCGAGCGAGCTGGCCGAGGTCGCCAGCGTCTCGCGCTCGACCATCTCCGAGCACCTCGCAAAGCTGCAACGCGGCGGCCTCCTGACCGTGCAGAAGGGCGGTCGCAACCGCTACTTTCGCCTCGCCGGCCCGGACGTTGCCACGGCGGTCGAGTCGCTCGCTGCGCTTGCCCCGCGGTTTCCGGTGCGCTCGCTGAGGCAGTCCAACCGCGCCGGCGCCCTCGGCGCCGCGCGTACCTGTTACGGCCATCTCGCCGGCCGCCTCGGCGTCGGCATCACCGACGCGATGCTCGCGCGCGGGCTGATCGAGCGCGAGGCGGAGGTCTTCCTCCTCACCGACGCCGGCGCCGCCTGGCTGGAGGGCATCGGCATCGCCAAGCCACCACGCGCCGGAAAGGCCTGCAACGACTGGTCCGAGCGCCGCCCGCACCTTGCTGGGCGCCTCGGCGTCGTCCTCGCCCGTCGACTCTTCGAGCTCGGCTGGCTCGCGCGCACCGAGCGCGCTCGCGCAGTCGAGGTCACCGCCACCGGGCGACGCGAGCTCGCGGATCGGCTCGGCGTCTAGTGCTTGCACGTCACCGCGGCGACGGCAGTTGGCGATGTCCGGTGTTCGTGCTGTGCCGCAAGCCGTCCGGACGGATCGCCGGCCACGACCTCGACGGCGTCAGGGCAGGCCCGCCGCAGTCACGCGTTGCCACAGTCACGCGTTGGCCGTGAGGACAGCCACGGTGACAGTCGGCCGATCATCCGTCGGCTTCGGCTTCGGCTTCGGCTTCGGCGAGCGCCCGCACCAGCGCGGCGCTCCCGCCACGCAGCACAGGCTCGCCGTGAGACACGAGCACGCGCTCGATCGGCAGCTCCAGCAGCGAGCGAAGCAGCTCGACGAGCCCCGCGCGGTTGACGTGCACCTGACTCAGCCAGCTCTGTGGGCACACTCGCAGTCGCCCGTCCGGTGCGCCGAGGAGCCGGTCGCCCGGGACCAGCGTCGCCGCCGCGGGCAGCCAGAACATCGTCTCGCCGGCGCCTCGCAACGGCCGTGGCTTCACACCGGGCGGAACCGCGTTCCATGCGCGTGAGGTGGTCGCCTCATAACGCTCGGCAAGCTCCTCGCGGTCGCGCCGGTGCCAGCGGATCGTCGTGAGAATGCTGACCGGACGCGCTGCGATCCGCTCGTCGAGCCAGCCCAGGAACCCGACGCGATCCGTTGACGGGAGCAGCGGATCGACGAGCACAACGGTGTCCGACGTTTCGTAGAGCACCGAGCCGACGTCTGGGCCCCAGTCCCCGGCGCTCCCCGGTGCGGCTTGCGGATTCCAGTCGGGATGCGGCGCGGTCCAGCGCAGCAGGCCGGGCACGATCTCGACCGGGGGCATGAGCGGATCCTAGGTCAGCGCGCCACGAGCACGGCCTGCACAAGCCTCGTTCGCTCTCCATGTCAGCCTGCCGTCGTCGTCACGGGAGCGGCGACCGGGCGCTCGGCGAGAGTTTCGTCGGCGACCGCGATCGGCTGCGCGGGGAGCAGCGCCGCCGCCGCGATCGCGCCGCCGGCCGCCACGGCGGCGGCCACCAGGCAGCCCACGCTGAGGCCCTTGATGAACGCGCCCGACGCCGCGTGTCCGACGGCTGTGCCGAGCGTCGCGTGCCCTGCCCCGGCCAGGCGTTCGGCGACGCCGAACGCGGCGCCGACGGACGAGTGGGCCAGCGTCCCCAGGGCGCGCGGAAGGCGCTCGGGGAGCGAGGAGGTCAGATGGCCGGCGTAGATCGAGGCGTAGGCGCTGCCGATCACCGCGACGCCGAGCGTTCCGCCGAGCAGCCGCGTCGTGTCGTTGACGGCCGAGCCGACCCCCGCCTTGGCACGCGGCACGACGCCCATGATCGCCTCGGTCGCCGGAGCGCTGGTCAGGCCCATGCCCGTGCCGTAGAGGACCATCTGGATCGCGATCGTCGAGTAGGCGTTGCCGGGCGCCACGATCGCCGCGACCCACACATAGAAGGCGGTCACCATCAACAGCCCGCATGCGACCACCAGCTTGGTGCCAAACCTGACCGCCAGCTTCGTCCCCAGCACCGAGGACACGCCCACGGACGCAGCGACGGGAAGCAGGTGCACGCCCGCCGATAGCGGGTCGTAGCGCTTGATGAACTGGAAGTACTGGGTCATCATGAAGATGAAGCCGAGCAGTGTGAAGAACGAGACCGTCACCGCGGCGCACGCGGCTGCGAAGCGCGCGTTTGCGAACAGCCCCACGTCGAGCATCGGGTCGCTCGCGCGGCGCTCCCAGGCGATGAACGCGGCCAGCAGACCGAGTCCCAGCGCGAAGCCGGCGACGCTTCGGGGGCTGCCCCAGCCGTGGTCCGGGGCCTCGATGATCGTGTAGACGACAAGCCCCATCGCAGACGTCGACAGCGCGAAGCCCGGCCGGTCGATTGGCCCGACGTCCGGGTCGCGGGAGCTCGGCACGTAGCGCGCGACCAGGGCCGCCGCGATCGCCGCGACCGGCACGAGCGCGAAGAAGACGCTCGCCCATGAGAAGCGCCCGAGCAGCCATCCCCCGGCGATCGGCCCGAGCGCGATCGCGATGCCCGCCGTGGCGCCCCAGAGTCCGATCGCGCGTGCGCGCTCGCTGCGCTCGGTGAAGACGTTGGAGATCAGCGAGAGCGTCGACGGGAACACCATCGCCGCGCCCAAGCCCATGAAACACCGCGCCGCGATCAGCTCTCCCGAGCTCGTGGCGAGACCTCCGACGGCGCTGGACAGCCCGAACAGGCCCAGGCCCGCGAGGAGCATCCCCTTGCGCCCGACACGGTCGGACAGGCTCCCGGCTGCGAGCAGCAGCGCAGCGAAGACGAGGTTGTAGGCGTCGACGACCCATTGCAGCTGGCTGTTCGTCGCGTGCAGTTCGCGCACGAGCGTGGGCAGCGCCACGTTGACGATCGTCGTGTCGAGATTGATGGCAAAGGCGGCGAGCAGAAGCGAGATGAGGATCAGCGGTCTGTTGTTCATGCAACAACTATATAAAGCTCTCGCAATAAAAAATCAAGTCTTTAGACAAATCTGTCAATCAACTGACTACAATGAGGCCCATGCGCACCTATGGGCAGTACTGCGCCGTCGCCAAGGCGCTGGACCTGATCGGCGATCGCTGGACACTGCTGATCGTCCGCGAGCTCCTGCTCAGAGGCCCGTGCCGCTACACCGACCTGCGCAACGGCCTGCCCGGCATCGCGACCAACCTCCTCGCGGACCGTCTCCGCGAGCTCGAGCAGGCCGGCGTCGTCAGCCGTGAGGAGGCGCCGCCGCCGGTGGCCACGACGCTGTTCAGCCTGACCTCGCGCGGAGAGGAGCTTGCTCCGACCCTGCGCGAGCTGCTGCGCTGGGGAATGCCCCTTATGCAGCAGGGACCCGCTCCCGACGACGTCTTTCGCGCCCAATGGATGGCCTGGCCCGCCGAGATGAGCCTCACCGACCGCGAGCCCGACGCCCCGCCCGTGACGATCCAGGTCCTCGCCGACGGAGAGCCCGCCTACCTCCAGACCTCGGCCGGAAGCGTCCACGTCAGCCTGGGGCGAGCCGACCGTCCCGATGCGCTGCTGCGCGGTCCTGTCCACGCCGTGCTCGGGCTGTTCACCGGACAGATCGACCTCGACCGCGCCGCCGCGACGGGAGTCGAGTGCGAGGGCGACCGCGGCGCCCTGCAGCGGGTTCTGCCCGACGCGGCCGCGGCCTGAGCGGCCCGTCGCTGCGCGAGGGCTTGCGCGTGAGCCACGCGCTCAGCCCGGTCTCGTCACCGGCCCGCGAGCTCGGCGCGGATGTATGCGCGCACCTTCTCTGCGGTCGCGCTCGTCAGCGCTCCGGGCGCGCGCAGGTCGCGCTCCTCGATGCGGCGCACGGCGATCACCTCGCGCACGCTCGACGCGACGAACGCCTCCTGCGCGGACTCCAGGTCGGCGGGCGTGGCGACCCGCTCCTTCGCGGCGGCGACCTCGATGACGATCCGACGAGTGATCGAGTCGAGCACGTGCTCGGAGAGCGGCGGCGTCAGCACGGCTCCGTCGGCGACCCAGAAGAACGACGCCGTCGGCAGCTCCAGCACACGGCCGTGCGGCGTGACCAGCAGCGCCTCGTCGAACCCGCGCTCGCGCGCGAGCCGCGTCGCGAGCATGTTGGCGCCGTAGGAGAGCGACTTGACGCCGTCGAGCACGCGCACGGGCGCGAACGTCACGTAGCCGAGCGTCAGCGCCTCGGGCAGCGCCGGCAACGCCTCCAGCAGAACGATGCGACGACCGCCGCGAGTCGCGACCACGCGCAGCAGCGCGTCGCCCAGTTCGGCGCTCGCGAGCAGCGCGTCGATGTCGCGTGCGATCGCGGCGACGTCGAGCTCCAAGCGCAGGTTCTGCGCCGAGCGCGCCATCCGCTGCAGGTGACGATCGCGCGCGAATGCCACGCCGTCGTACAGGCGCATCACCTCGAAGACGCCGTCGCCGCGCAGCAGTCCGTCGTCGGTTACCGGGATGCGAGCCTCAGCCAGCGCAACGAGCTCGCCATCGACGCACGCGGTGTCCACGGGGCCGAGCCTAGTGGATCGTGTGCACGCGACTGTCGGCAGGTCGTCAAGCCGGCCCCGAACGGCGGTTCGCGCTGCTTAGACTCACCCGTGTGGTCGCTTCGCCTCCTTCGCCACACGCAGCCGACCGATGATCGTCCTGTATGACGCCGACTGTGGCTTCTGCCGCTGGGCGATGGCTTGGGCTTTGCGGCGCGACCGTCGCGGCGCGCTCGTTTCGGTGCCGATTCAGTCGCCGCTCGGCTCCGAGCTGCTCGTCGACGTCATGCCGGACGAGCGTCTTCGCTCGGCTCACGTCGTCCGCGACGACGGCCGCCTCCGCTCGGGCGGCGCCGCTGCCGCGGACGTGCTCAGCGCGCTGGCGCCGACGCGCGTGCTCGGCCGACTTGCCCACAGCCTGCCCAGGACGACCGCTTTGCTCTACCGCGTGGTCGCGGCGCGACGGCAGAGCTTCGGGCGTCTCGTCGGCAGCGAGGCGCGCCGGCGCGCCGATGGCCTGCTGCAAGCTGCCAGCGCCACCACCGCGGCCGAGCTCAGAGACCGGGCTCGATCGGCGGCCTAGCGAGCTGGCAGCGGGGGCCGCGCACGGCCCCGGCCCTGCGCCATGCGGGCGTTCCAGGCTCGCTCGACCTGGCGCATCAGCGCCGGGTAGACGATCAGATGCCGGAAGGGCCTGATCAGCGCCATGTATCCCCTGCCGAGCGGACCGCGAGGCTTTACGTAGACGGCCATCCGGCCCTGGTGCTCGCCCTCCCCCAGGTCCACCCAGGACAGGTGCAGGACGCCGTGCACCGTCTGGTTGGAGATCTCCGCGGCGAACTCGACGTCCGTGCGATAGACCGGCGAGAACGGCACGGAGGCGAAGCTCACATCCGCCACCGTGTCGCGCAGGTCGTCGGGCAGCCGGTCAACCAGCGAGGTCTCGTTCGTCCCCGGGATCGTGAGCTTGCTCGCGGGATCGTCCCAGCCGAGCAAACGGCCCAGCTGCCAGCGAACGCACCACAGCAGCCGGGTCGCCACGGACGCGTCGCTGGCCGGATCGCCGGAGGCCATCAGCTCCAGCAGCGCGTCGAAGTCCTCGGCGCGACCGCGCGCCGGAAGCGCCCAGACATCCTCCAGCGTGAAGTCCGGCGCGATTTCGCGGATACGCCAGGGACGGGATTCGTGCTCGCCGTTCGAGAGCCTCATGCCAGCCTCCAGTCGTGCGGTGCCAGGGGGTTCCGTGCCTACAAGGTAACGGCCCAAGCGACCGCTGCCGGCGACGGGTAACGTCCGTGGCAGGCGTCGGCGCAGCCGGCGATTTAAGCTGCACGTAACCTCACCGACGGACAATCCAGCTGTGCCGACGGTGCTCGTGGTCGACGATGAGCCGATAGTGCGCGACGTCGTCGTGCGCTACCTCGAGCGCGACGGCTACACGACGCGCCAGGCGGCCACCGGCGACGAGGCGCGGCGGATGCTCGAGGGAGAGCCGCCGTCGCTGGTCGTGCTCGACGTGATGCTGCCGGGCATCGACGGGCTGGAGCTGTGCCGCTGGATTCGCTCGCATTCGCAGGTGCCGATCGTCATGCTGACGGCGCGCGGGGAGGAGGCGGATCGAATCGTCGGCCTGGAGCTCGGCGCCGACGACTACCTCACCAAGCCCTTCTCGCCGCGCGAGCTGACCGTGCGAGTCCGCAACCTCCTGCGTCGCACCGTGCAGGCTCCAAGCGGCGCGCCGCGGACGATCACCTTCGGCGACGTCGCCGTCGACGAGGCCGCGCGCGAGGTGCGCAAGGGCGGCGAGCTCTTGGCGCTGACGCTCAAGGAGTTCGATCTGCTCATGTTCTTCGCCGCCAATCCCCGCCGCGTGTTCTCGCGCGATCAGCTGATGGACCGCGTATGGGGCTATCAGGCGGCCTTCGACACCGGGACCGTAACCGTGCACATTCGCCGCCTGCGCAAGAAGATCGAGGACGACGCCTCGCATCCGTCGCACCTGGAGACCGTCTTCGGCGCCGGCTACCGGTTCACGCCGTGATCGAGTTCGCGCTGATCGCCGCGTTCGGCACGCTCGCCGCCGGCGTCGCGCTGGCGCTCGCGCTGCGCCTGCTGCCCACGGTGCGCCTGCAGCTCGCCGGCCTGGCGCTGCTCGCCGTGGCGCTGCCGCTCGCGGCGGTGATCCTCGGCGGCCTGGTCATGTTCCACGTCCACGACGACGTGAAGATCCTCGCCATCGCAGCTGCGTGCGCGTCGACCGCGCTCGTCGCCGCCCTGCTGGTCGGGGCTGGCATCGCGCGGCGCATCGGCGGCCTGGAGGCGGCCGCCGAGGAGCTCTCCGCGGGCGAGCTCAAAGCGCGCGCCCCGACCGACGCGCCGCGCGAGCTCGCACACGTGGGCGTCGCCTTCAATGCGATGGCCGGCAACATCGAGGCGCTGTTCGACGCACGGCGCCAGCTCGTCGCCTGGGCGAGCCACGACCTGCGCACGCCGGTGGCCTCCATCCAGGCGATGCTCGAAGCCGTCGAGGACGGCCTGGCCTCGATCGACGAGTACCTGCCGGCGCTGCGCCAGCAGACGCAGACGCTCGCCAGCCTGATCGACGACCTGTTCGAGCTCGCGCGCATCGACGCGGGCGCGCTCACGCTCGAGCTGCGCGAGGCGCGACTGCCGCGGCTGGTCTCCTTCTGCGTGCGCGGGCTGGAGGCCGAAGCTCGCGCGCGCCAGGTCCACCTGGAAAGCGAGCTCGACGAGGCTTTGCCGGCCGTCCGGTGCGCGCCCGAGCACGTCCAGCGCGTGCTGCTCAACCTGATGACCAACGCGCTGCGCCACACGCCGTCGGACGGCTCGGTGCTCGTCCGGGCGCGCCGCGGCGCCGCGGAGCTGGAGGTATCCGTCGAGGACACGGGCGTCGGGCTGACCGACGAGGCGCAGCGGCGCATGTTCGAGCGGTTCTGGCGCGGCGACGCGGCGCGCTCCAGCGGCAGCGCCGGGCTGGGGCTGGCGATCGCGCGCGGCTTCGTCGAGGCTCAGGGCGGGCGCATCTGGGCGGAGAACCGGCCCGAGGGCGGCGCTCGCTTCGCCTTCACGCTGCCGATCGCCGAGCCGCCTGCTGTGCTGCCTGCGCCCGCCTGACGCGGCCAACGACGCACGCGCGTTCAGCAGGATTTCATCTGCACGCAAGAGCCCGGTCACAAGTGGCTGGCACGGTGGGCTTGCCGGGGAATGATCCCCGCAAGACCCAGGAGGTTCCAGCATGAAGCTGCTGCGCATCGCGATCCCACTCGCATTGGCATTGGCAGGAGCAACCAGCGCGTCAGCCGGCGCGTCGCCGCAATCGGACGTGACCGGTCACGTCTACGTCAACGACAACACCGCGGGCGTCAACACGATCTCGGCCTTCGACCGGCACGCCGACGGCACGCTCACGCCGATCGCCGGCTCGCCGTTCGCAACCGACGGCGCCGGGACCGGCAAGGGCATCGGCTCGCAGGGCGCGCTGCAGGAGAGCTCGGACGGCAGGTACCTGCTCGCCGTCGACGCCGGCAGCAACCAGGTCTCGGTGCTGCGCATCCTGCCTCACGGCGAGCTGGCCCACGTCGGCGGCGGGGCGGTCTCCTCCGGGGGTAACGAGCCCGTCAGCATCGCCGTCAGCGGAGACCTGGTCTACGTCGCCAACGCCGGCGACGGCGCCAGCAACTACACCGGCTTCACGCTCAACCCCGGCGGGCACCTGCGGCCGCTGGCCGGCTCGACGGTCGCGCTGCCCGACGGCTCGTCCCCCGGCGACGTCCTGTTCAACGGCACCGGAACGAGCCTCGTCGGCGTGCGCGTGAACACGTCGCTGATCGACAGCTTCGCCGTCGGCTCCGACGGTCGCCTCAAAGCCGCGCCCAGCTCGCCCACAGCGGCCCAGGGGCCCGGGCCCTTCGGCAGCGAGTTCAGGCCGACCGACCCCGCTCAGCTGTTCGTCTCGAACGCCCATGGCGGCGCCGAAGCCGGCACCGTCTCCGCGTTCGCCGTGTCCAGCGACGCGACGCTCACGTCGATCGGGTCCTCGCCGTTTCCCGACTTTCAGACGGCGCCGTGCTGGGTCGAGATAAGCCACGACGGCAATTACCTGTTCACGGTCAACACCGCCAGCAACTCCGTATCGCGCTACGCGATCGCTCCCGGCGGCTCGCTCGAACTGCTGGGCAGCACGCCGCTGGACAAAGCCGGCGCCGGCGCCGAGGACGCCCGACTTGCGCCAGACGGCAACACCCTGTGGGTCGTCGAGACCGGAGCCGACGCGCTCAGCGCCCTTGCCGTGCAGGGCGGCGCCCTGACGGCGCTGCCCGGCTCGACGACGACGCTCCCCACGGGTGCGGCGCCCTTCGGCGTCGTCGTGACCTGAGCGAGAGGAAGTCCCTCGGTGGGGAGGCGGGCCGGGCAGCGCGCCGCCCGCCTCCCCCTCCGGTCAGAGCTTGCGCACATCGCCGACGCCGTCCGCGACGCGGTGCTTTGCGCGGGCCGGCGCTATCCGTGCGAACGCGCGAGCCGGCGTTCGCTCACGCGGCGAAGCCCGGCCAGAGCGTGTCCACGACCTGCTCGCTCCAGCCCTTCGGCGGCGGCCCCACGGCTAGCGAGTGGTAGAGGAAGCTGCCCATCAGCGCGTTGGTGGCCAGCGAGGCGTCGAGGTCGGCGCGCACTTCGCCGCGCTCCTTGCCGCGCTCCAGCGAGGCGGCGATCTCGTCGCGGCGCGGGACGAGCATGCCCTCGCGAAACTGGCGCAGCAGCTCGGGGTGCTTGCGCTGCTCGACCAGCAGCGTGCCCGCGAGCTGCACGGTGAAGCGGCGCCGGGCGGTCTCCAGGTGGGCGATCAGATCGTCGCGCGCGTTGCCCGTGTCGACGGGCTGGACGCGTGAGCGCTTGTCGGCGATCACCGCGGCAACGAGCTCGGACTTGTCGCGATAGCGGCGGTAGATCGCCGGGCGCCCGACCTTCGCCGTGTCGGCGATGCGAGCGATCGACATGCGCGCGTAGCCCTCGTCGAGCAGAAGCCGCCACGTCGCGTCGAGGATCGCCGAGTCGACGTTCTCGTCCAACGGCCTTCCCGACCCGCGTCCGTTGGCGGGTCCGTCGGGCCTGTCGCTGTGGCTTGGCATGTCAATCAGTTTCCCAGACCCGCCCGTCGTGGCCGTCGCCGGCTTGCGGTGCCGCCCTCGACGCTCCGGTCCCCCGCCGCCCGCCGAGTGCGCACCTAGATGTTACGAGCTCATTACGTTATCGTAACGTACTATTCCAATATGATACAGTCACGTAAAGTTATAGCGATCAAGCGAGGTTTCCGATGGGCCCCATCAACGAGATCGACATGGCAGACAGGACCGCAGCCGGCCGGCTGCGGCGATCGCTTGGCGACCTGGGAGAGGGCGCGCAGGCGCCGGCCGTGGAGGTCGTCGCGCTGAGCAAGACCTACCCCGGCGGTGTCGAGGCGGTCAAGGGGATCGACTTCGAGATCGCCCCCGGCGAGGTCTTCGGCGTGCTCGGCCCCAACGGCGCCGGCAAGTCCACGACGATCGGCATGCTCACGACGACGATCGCGCCGAGCGCGGGAACGGCGCGCCTGGTCGGCTACGACGTCGTGACGACGCCCCTGCTTGCGCGCGGCGTCAGCAGCGTGGTCTTCCAGGAGGCGGTCGTCGACCGCGGCCTCAGCGGCATGGCCAACCTCGAGCTGCACGCGCGCCTGTGGGGCGTCAAGCCGGCGCGGGCCGCATCTCGCATCTCCGAGCTGCTCGACGTCCTGGGCCTGGCGGAGCTGATCGAGCGGCCGGCCGGCAGCTACAGCGGCGGCGAGCGCCGGCGGCTGGAGATCGCCCGCGCGCTCGTCTCAGAGCCGCGTGTGCTGTTCCTCGACGAGCCCACCGTCGGCCTGGATCCGCGGATCCGTCACGAGCTGCTCGACGTGATCGCCGACCTGCGCGCCCGCGGGCGCATGACCATTCTGCTGACCACGCATTACCTCGACGAGGCCCAGCGGCTCTGCGACCGGGTGGCGATCATGCACCTCGGCGAGATCGTCGCGCTCGACACGCCCGCCGCGCTGCTCGCGGGCCTGGGCGACTCGGTGCTGGAGGTCCGCGTCGAGGGCGACGCAGCGGCGGCGCTGGAGCTGCTGCGCCGGCGAGACGTCGCCACGCCGCAGGCGTTCGCCGTGGGCTCCACGCTCACGCTGCCCCTGACCGGCCGCGGCGCCGCCGAAACGCTTGCCGCGATCGACGAGACCGACCTGACGACAGCCGGCGTGAGCACGCGCGCGCCGACGCTGGACGACGTGTACTTGCGACTCACAGGCGCCCGCATCGCGGACCCTGCCTGACCCGCTCGCGAAAGGAATCCCCATGGCCACCAATGCCGCCACCGCCAACGGTCGTCAGACGATCGCCCGCCAAGCCGCCCCCGCCGGTGTGCGCACCCCCCGGCGCACGCCGGCGGTGGGCGCGCTGCTGACGCTCGCTCGCCGGCGCGCCGCGCTCACCGCGCACAACCCGCGCCAGGTCGCCGTCCCGCTGCTGACGCCGATCCTGTTCGCCGTCGTGCTCGCGCCGGCCCTGAAGCAGGCGCTCGGAGGCCTGCACTCGGGCATCGACTACACGGCTTTCGTGGCGGTCGGCACCGTCGGCCTGCTCGTGCCGCTGGCGACGACGTTCGCCGGGCTGAGCGTGCTCGTCGATCGCGCCAGCGGCGCGCAGCGCGAGATGCTGGCCGCGCCGATCCCGCGATCGTGGCTGGTGCTCGGCAACCTCGCCGTCGTCCTGATGCTGTGCGCCCTGCAGGTCGGCACGCTGATCGGCGTCGCGGCGCTGCGCGGCGCGAGCTTCCACGCCAGCGCGTCGGGCGTAGGCTGGTTTCTCGCCGCGGCGATCCTCTTCGTCGTAATGATGTCCGGCGCGGCGGAGGCGCTCGCCAGCCGCATCCATCAGCAGGAGGAGTACATCGGGCTGACGCCGGTCATCGCGATCCTGCCGTGGTTCTTCGCGGGCGCGCTGTTCCCGATCGCGGCGCTTCCCGGCGCGCTGACCACGTTCGCCAAGTTCCTTCCGCTGACCCACGCCCTGGCGTTGATGCGCTACGGGCTCGTCGACCCGCGCGGCACCGGGTTGCACGACATCTGGGGCATGAGCAGCACCACCACCGAGGCGTGGCTGAGCCTCGGCGTCGTCGCCGTCTTCGCGGCGGCGCTG
>Ga0207671_10001133_pt1 | contig 32080 bp, 33 predicted proteins | sample KBSC24metaG_FD_184352 | JGI IMG/M metagenome (GOLD analysis project Ga0207671, IMG submission 184352) | Corn rhizosphere microbial communities from Kellogg Biological Station, Michigan, USA - KBS C2-4 metaG (SPAdes) (version 2) | ecosystem: Host-associated > Plants > Roots > Rhizosphere > Soil...
CTCGGACGGGCTTGAGCAGGTACTTGTCTTTCTACAATGAAGGACGACCTCATCAAGCTTTGGGCTACCTCACGCCTGCTCAAATCTATATCCAAGACAAGCCGATTGCCTGCTCACCAACCATAGGTAGCAAGCAGACACAATAATCCTTAAAAAGAGGCTCGAAACTGTCTTGACAAATAGGACCACCGTAGCTTGTAAGGCAGATCCCCGGTAGTATTGGTTACGAGGAGTATGCGTATGTGATTCAGAACGCCATTCCCTACGCCAGCATTCAGAACCGCTTTGGCCGATTCGTATTGCCGTCCGTAGAATCCGGAACGGCTGCGGCGAAATCGCCGGCGTCTAACGGCTTCCCCCGAGATATCGCCGGCCGGGAGCCGAAGGATGGTTATCCACTTTCCCATTTCACCTATCTTCTCTTTTATCCTGAGGTGAAGCCTGAGTTTAGGACATTCATTCGCTGGGCGCTGACAGAAGGCGTTAAGGATGAACCCGCCATGTATTACTCGCCGCTACCGGCGAGTGTTACCAAAGAAGCGCTGGCTGCCGTGAGGTGACGTCAATGTTGTAGGGATAGAGCGTTCGAAGCTTTGATGTGGAATTTTAGGGTTCGGATGTAGAATCTTGGGGTATGGATAAAGCGCCGGTATGGTCAGACACAGGTTCAGCAGTTCAAATCGAACTCACTCCGGATAATCCCGGTGAGGTTGCCTGCCGGAAACGTGGTGTTTGAAATAGACACGATGCCTCATTTCACCGGACTATATTTCACAGACCATTACTGTCCACGCGCGACATGCGTTTTAATTTCCACTGCTCTGATAACATGTTCCGCTGCATTCCCAACGAGGAAAGGCCGAAGCGTCTTGTCCTTTCCGCCGGACATCGGCCGTATCGTTAGACGAGGCTGAGACACATTGAATTGCCGGGTAATTTAAGATGGACCAATTAAAGAGCTGCATTCGTGACACCAAGGTGCGATTGCTGCGGATGCATTTAGACAGCGGCTCCGGACACATCGGGTGCAATCTATCGTGCCTCGACATCTTGATGACCATTTTCCACATGGAAATGCAAGATGGGGATGAGTTTATTCTCTCGAAAGGACATGCCGCAGGAGCTCTCTACGCCACGCTATGGTCTCTTGGGCACTTGACGGATGATGACTTGCGGACCTTTCAGAAGGACGGCACAAAACTTGCCGGGCATCCGTCGCCGAACCATCTGCCGAACATCCCCTTTGCAACGGGCAGCCTGGGACACGGCCTGCCCGTTGCGTGTGGAATGGCGCTCGGTAAGCAGCTAAGAGGCGAGCCTGGGCGCATATATTGCCTGTTGTCGGACGGAGAATGGCAGGAGGGCTCGAACTGGGAAGCCCTTATCTTTGCAGCCCGGCGAAACCTGAACATCACTATAATCGTCGATAAAAACGGCCTTCAGGGGTTTGGCGCAACGCGAGATATGGTTGGGAGCGACGATTTCGTCCAGCAGTTCAAGGCATTTGGCGTTTCCACGCGAGAAGCGCCAGGGCACGATGTCAGTGCGCTGCATGATGCTCTCTCCGATTGTAAGATCGGAACACAGGCTATCATTGCTGTGACCCACAAGGGGAGCGGCATCTCATTTATGGAGGACCAGTTGGACTGGCACTATCTGCGCCTCAATGAGTCTCTTTATCAACAGGCAGTAGAGGAGATTATGGCGCGATGAGGGATGCTCTTTCCAAATGTCTGCAGGAGTGTGCCGCCGATCCGCTCTTTGTCTTCCTCACCGGCGACCTTGGATATGGCGTGCTTGAGCCTTTGCAGGCTGCAGCCGGTTCCCGGTTCATCAACGCAGGTGTCGCCGAGCAGAATATGATGTCGCTGGCGGCAGGGTTGGCGCAGTCCGGTTTCCGTCCCTGGGCTTACAGCATTGCGCCGTTTGTCTATGCAAGGCCATACGAACAGATCCGCAACGATATCTGCCTTCATAACCTTGGTGTGCGATTGATTGGGAATGGCGGCGGTTTTACCTACGGCGCCCTGGGCGCGACGCATCACGCTCTGGAGGATTATGGCGCGCTTCTGTGCCTGCAGAACATGCACGTTGTCGTGCCGGCTTTCGCGGCGGACCTCGAGGCGATTGTTCCAAGGCTGGCATCATTCAATCACCCGGTCTATTTACGAGTAGGTCGTGACGATAAGCCTCAGGGATTCGATCTGCCCGAATATGCGCCGTGGAGGCGTCTTGTGGACGGGCGCGGACCTACGCTTGTCGTGGTAGGTCCGCTTGTGGGCAGCTACCTGGAACCGCTGCGCTCCCTCCCGGCGAATATCCGGCCGAGCGTGTGGAGCCTCACTGAGTTGCCGCTTGATCAGGCAAAGATCCCCGAAGAGTTCTGGGCAGACTTAGAGCGAGAGAGCCACCTCATCGTAGCCGAAGAACATGTTGCGCATGGAAGCGCATGCCATGCGCTTGGCCACCTCCTGTTAAGTATTGGCCGTGCGCCAAAACGCCTGACCCACCTCTGCGCCAAAGGCTACGTTTCCGGACTCTATGGATCGCAGACGTTCCATCGAAAAGAATCCGGATTGGATCCGGACAGCTTGCTTAAATTACTTATCTAACAGATGCTCTGAAATCGCTCCTCAATCCGCTTGACGGTAGGGTACGCTGGATGGGCGTGCCCGGCCATAATGGCTCTATTTACCAGCGCTTCGCGCAATTGATCCCCCGACGATTTTCTCTACATCCTCTCAGTATCGGCAAATCCCCGGCCGGCTGCTCAGCGATGCCGGAAACCTCGGCCCGTGCCACTTCAAGGCGGGCAATTTCCTGACGTGATTATGAAGTAGTGGAGGCTCCTGACGGACTAAGTTGTTGTGGATAAGAACATCGCACAATGTTGTGACGATATTCAGGAGTTCCATTGAGCGTTGCTGTCTGCCCGATCTATAAGGTTGGAAGAAGGAGCAATTTTATGTACACCAATCGTAAGCTCGGAGAACTCGCTCTTTCTCTAATTGCCTTTTCCGGATTAAGCGTGTTTACATGCGCCATGTCCCATGTCTTTGCGCGGCCGGTGATCCAGGACTATATCAGCGGACCTGCGGCAGTGATGCCGGGCAGCCGTGTGTCATTCTATGCAACCGGCGATGTTTCCCAACATGTGAAGTTCAATTGGAAATGTTCTGGCGGCACGATCGTTTCAGCCTATAACAATAATTGCAGTATAGCTTCCTGGAAGGCCCCGGATCGTCGTGGAATGTACAGGATTACAGCCCGTCAGCCTGGAGCAAAGATCGGGGCGTATTTGGTGATCGTGCAGTAGAAAGGGCGGTAGAGATTCTTTCTACTGCCGACCCTTTTCTGAACCGTCGGCCCGAATCAGGCTGCCAATGCTGATCCTTTCGCCACGTCAATCTGTCACTCCTTAGCGTCTCTGGTACAATATGGACATCGAGGCGATAACGCTTCCAATCCCTGCCATCAGGAATTGAGACGGAATAATGACGGATTCATCCAGCCCCCCAATTCTGCTTCAGGATATAGAGCCAAAGGGCATTCTTTCTTATGGACCAGATACTGGATCGATCTTACTTGGCCCCTTAAACGTGATTGTCGGCCCTAATGGCTCCGGCAAGTCGAATCTCATTGAAGTAATCGATCTCATTCGGAATACGCCTGGCGGTATCCAGAAGGTCATCCGGCGCGGTGGTGGTGCTTCTGAGTGGTTATGGAAGGGATCTCGAAACCCTGCTGCAGATGTAGCTACTTCATGGCTTCCAAATCGATCGAGCCAAATATCGTTTCACCATGAAATAAGACTGGCAAAAATCGAGGCTACTCTATGGGTTGAGAGCGAATCCATTGCTCTATACGATGGCGCTAAAGTCGATTACATTTTGTATCAGCATTTCCAGGGAACGCGTAAAGTTATTCCTATAGGGGGGAATGAGGTTCATTTAGAGCCAGATGCAGCTTTGTTTAGAGATTCAATCTTGTCTCAGTTAAGGGATCCGCATAATTATCCGGGCCTTTATTCTCTGTCTGAAGCATACGAGAGCATCCGCATCTATCGTGAGTGGTCCTTTGGACGTAATACTATCTTTCGTGATCCTCAGAAAGCAGATGAACGCAATGATAGGCTTGCCGAAGATTTTTCGAATCTTGGCTTAGTCTTAAACCGGTTACGCCGCAATCCTAAAGCCAAGCGAGCAATCCTTGACCATCTTTCCGATCTCTATGACGGCATTACGGACTTTGACGTGATTGTGGAAGGCGGTACGGTGCAAGTCTTCTTGACGGAAGGGGATTTCACAATACCAGCTACTCGTCTGTCCGACGGCACATTGCGTTATCTTTGCTTACTGGCGATCCTGCTCGATCCTGATCCGCCACGTTTGATCTGCATTGAGGAACCGGAATTAGGTCTGCATCCAGATATCGTGACGAAGATTGCAGACCTTCTTATTGACGCGTCAACGCGAACGCAGCTTATCGTCACCACTCACTCCGAAATTCTGATCGATGCTATGACGGAGCATCCGGAAGCGGTGCTTGTGTGCGAGAAGCACGAGGGACAGACCGTGATGCATCGCCTGAATGCGGATGATTTGAAGGAATGGCTCAAGAAGTACCGGCTTGGGCAGCTCTGGCTGCGAGGAGACATTGGGGGAACACGCTGGTGAAGGAGAACAAACTCTTTGTCGAAGGCGGTGGCGATACCAGCGCATTGAAGACCCGATGCAGAGAAGGTTTTCGAAAGCTGCTGGAGAATAGCGGCATGAAGGGCCATATGCCGCGGATTGTTGCATGCGGCAGCCGAAACGATGCTTATGACAGCTTTTCGACGGAACACAAATCGAAGGCATCGGGGTATGTCGGTTTGCTGGTCGATAGCGAAGATACGGTCGCCAATATCGCCAAACCGTGGGAGCATTTGAAGGTGCGCGATGCATGGGAGCGGCCCACTGGGGTTCGCGATGATCAGGCGTTGTTGATGACGACTTGCATGGAAACGTGGATCATTGCCGATCGCGCTTCGTTGAAGAAACACTACGGCTCAAAGTTCAAGGAAACGGCACTGCCACCATTAACCGATTTGGAAAAGCGTCACCGGCACGACGTGCAGGACGCGCTAATGAAGGCAACTCGCGACTGCGCCAATAGTTATGCCAAGGATAAGCGTTCGTTCGACGTTTTGAGCGCCTTGCAGCGTCAGCCATTGGAAAAGCTGCCGTCGTTTCAACGCGTTATCAAAATTCTAGAGCAAAACGCCTGACGGCTATTGATATACGCTTTTACTCACGGCAACGGATTGCCGTCTACATCTTGGGCTTGCTTTTCAAGCTGTTCGATGGGAGCGAGGGCTTCTTTGACGAGTTTGTTCAATGCGGCGTCGAGTTGAGGGTTTCCGGCCCATACAAACACTGCTCCCGAAACATTGAGCGAACGATACAGTATCATAGGCACAACCTGCAAATTGGTGAAATCGCGGCCTGGTGGCGGGATTAGCCAAACTTTTACTGCAAACCCATGACGCTCCTCCGGCGTTCCAGGAGACGGACGAGTGACGGCAGCATAGTGTGTGATACTGATTGATACCTCATGACCGATGCGTCTCTCCTGGAGCGATTGTGATAGGGAACCCCTATCCGTCACCTGTAAATCGGGATATGTGATAGCGAGATTTGCTACGCCCTCTCGAATTGTCTGCTCAGCCTTTAAAAGAGCCTCATTTATCTGATCTGCCGTTGGGCGTATGGGAATTATGGGGTCTGCGGAAGTTTCGGGAGGTGTGGGGCCAATTTGCCGCGCTCTCCTGGTGATTGCTGCGGTTATTGTGGCCGAAAGGAGTGCGGCCACGATTAACGCGATCCACTTCATCGACTAAATCTCCCGGCTGCTTTCGCCTGTTTCTCAAGCCGATCTACCGGAGTAAGCGCACCCTTAATTATCCTCTGAAGCGCAGTGCTGAGCTCTGGGCTTGCTGCGGAAGCGCCTACTCGTCCCGCCAGACCGAGAGCGGGGTAGATCATCTCGGGCAGCATTTGCTCATCTGGACGAAACGATTTGGGATCTTTCAATATTACGGTTACCAGAAAATGATGGCGTTCCTGGACTGAGCCATGGCGAGGCCTTCCCATGGATGCATAGTGCGCCACCCACAAGGACAGTTCATGTGGGGAATTCACATCGTGGCGGCGCAGCGCCTTTGCCAGTGGACCGGAATCGGTAACACGCAGATCAGTATACGTTGTGGCTAGTTTGGCGATGCCGGAACGAATTGTTCGATCAGCCTGTGAGAGGGCTGCATCTACCTGCGCCTGGGACGGTCGATGGGGTGATGCGGAAGTTCGTTCGCCGCAGGCTGCAGCGGCGATGAGCCATGTCAATACTGCTGTGACTGTGAACTTCCGCATCGATATCATCCTCTCGGCTATCTGGCCCTGGCTTCCTGTTGAGGCCTGGCTTGCTGCATGGCCTGCATTGGTGTTACAGATGAGCTATCCAAATACGATTTAATGCCTGATGCAATGCCTTCGGCGGTCTGCTGCTGACCCGCAGCGCTTTCCAGAAACTGCAAATCGCCGGCGGTATTCATATCCCCGCATTCGATAAGGGCGCAAGGGATCGTTTGCGGCCGCAGTACTCCGAAGCCGCTGGTAAATCGGACACGATCCGACTTGACTCCATTGACCGGCCGCCCCGTTACATCCGCGACCCGCTGGTTCAGCCGCTCGGCCAACGCCGAATTCGCATCACGATCTCCATGATAGAAAACGGTGCTGCCCGAGTGGCTGTTGGGCACTCCACTCATATCGCAGTGGATGCTCACAAATATTGCGGCATGAGCGTCCTGCGATAATTTTACACGGTTCCCAATGGATAATGTTGCATCGCCGTCGCGTGTGAGGCGCACCGTATAGCCTTGCTGAGAAAGTGAGGCCATTGTAAGCCTGGCAATCGTCAGGTTCAGGGCCTTTTCGTTTGTGTTGTCCGGCGCTATGCTGCCGTTGTCGCTGCCTCCGTGCCCGGGATCAAGCACGATAACGGTCTTCGAGTTTGCTGCGGCAGGCGTAACAGGCTTCGGCAAGGATGCGGATATATTTATTGGCGATATTGTTTTGTGTGTAAATGCGGATGCGCCTCCTCCGGCCACCATCAGCGCAATACCGCAAGCGGCTGCAAATTTCAGTTTTGCCATTGTCATGGATCGAATCACTCCTTGTGCAAGCTGGTGGATGGCGATGGCAGTGTAGAGAGAGCCCGGCTGTGTGGAAGCGGCTATCGCAGATGCATGGCTGAGCAGCGCCGCGGCGGCTTCACGATCCGCCATGGCGGCAAGCAGCGTTACCAGGCCGACCCCAGTAACGGCTGCATCGCGCCGGGACAGATAGCGCTGAAGCTTATCGATTGCCCGCGAGATTCGCATTTGCGCAGCGCCTTCGGAGATACCCAGACTCTCGGCGGTCTCTGTGACGCTCAAGCCTGAGAAGAACCGCAGAAGGACGGCGTCCCGCTCACGAGCGCTCAATGTACCGATGGCGTCATCCAGCAATAGATGGATGGAATCGGGGGCGCTGCGGGCGGGATACTCATGCGGGACCGCTTCTTGCTCGCGCTTGCGCTGCCGGTATTCGCTGTGACGCACTTTCCTGGCAGCGAGCCGGGCTGCCTGATACAGCCATGACGGCAGGGCACGCGGAGAGCGCAGATGCTTGGCTTTGCGCGCCAGGACCAGGAACACGGCCTGGGTGGCATCTTCTGCAAGCGTTCTGTCGCCCGTTTCCCGCAGGCAGACCGAATAGACCATGGGCAGATGGCGTTCCATCAATTTTGCGAATGCCGCTTCCGAGCGATCATGGACATAATCGCGCAGCAAGATCTCATCACTCACTCATCAGCCTCCACGTTTAAGCCCACGCTGACGAACTAAAGCTAACATCGTTTGCCAAATATTTCAAATATTTTTGCGTGCTGGTGGCGTATGCAGTGTGTTTTGTAACGTGCGCCACCGGGAAAGAAACTAATGAGGCTGCAACGGCAATCTTTGTGAAGCGGCGATTATCGTATCGCGCGATTGCAATGTGTGCGCAGCCAAAGAGGTTCTTAGCATGGAAGCAAAGATTAACACGATGATTGGCGCTGCAGCATTGGCTTTCGCAATAACGGCAGTGCCTGCGATGTCGCAAGCTGCGCCTGTCGCCACCCGGCTGCAAGCGCGCCGGATACCATCGCCGGCGGTATCTCAAAATCGCCGCCATATAAATGCGCCGCGATACACTGCGCCACGGCGGTACTACCATTCCAACCGATCCAACTATTACAACAATAACGACACAGTTGTCGTTGCGACTCCTTACGGATGGCAGGTCTTGAACTACCCGACGTATTACTATCCGAACGGTGTGCCGTACTATGGGCCGTACTCAGGATGGAACTCGCCGCCGATACCGCAGCCGGTATCGCCTGGCCCGCCCCTAAACCTGTCGCCGCTGGGCGCTGCGCCGACTCAATCGATGCTTGGCCCGATTCCGAAGGCCGGGCAGTCTCCGTTAGGAGGTATGCCCTCAGGATCTGTGCTGCATCGATAGTAGTATAGAAGTCTCGCGGCAGTAAACAGGCTGGCGGTTAAAACCGCGCATAGAGAGTACAAAAGTGCCCCTTCGGGCACACAGAGGGACCATAGGTCCCATTCTTAGTCCGCGAAGGCGGACCTTTGTACTCTCTAGCCGTGCCTTTAGTCGCCTGGCTCTCTCTCCTAGACCTGATCTGAATGCATCGGCATCAGGATAACCTTGCCGCCTGATGTGCTTTTGAGAAGCTCCGGCAGTTTTGCCGGGGCTTCTTTCAGTGTGAGCCGCATGGCGACTTCCGTTGAGAGATCGTTCGCAAGCATCGGCAGTACGGATCGCAAGCGCCACAGGAGCAGCAGAGGATTTTGATGCCGCAGCCACTCTGAGAGCCAGAAGCCCTCAACACGTTTTTCGCGAAATATCAGGTCACCAGGATCGATGCTGCAGGCCGCGCGTTCAAGCGCCCCGTAAACGACGATAACTCCCTTCGGCATTGCGGCGAGAACGCGGCCGGTCATCGTGCCGCTTACGGCGTCGAGCGCATAGGTTGCGTTCAGCCGGTGAGCGAGATCGCGCAGCGTCTCATCGAAGTCTTCCTCGCTGCTGTCCAGAACGATATCTTCTCCCATCTCTTTCAAGGTTTCTATAAGTCCCGGCCGGTGCACGATATTGATCAGCCGGATGCCTTCGCGCCGGCAAAGACGGATAATCATCCGCCCAAGCTGGCTCGCGGCCGCAGTCTGGATAACGGCTTCAGGTTGTTGCCGGCGAATCGCAGCCACCATGGCCCATGCCGTTACGGGATTCACCAGGGCGCATGCGCCCTGCTCGTCGGAGATGTTATTCGGAAGAGGCAGGCATGAGGTGGCCGGAAGCGCGGCATATTCTGCCCAGAGACCGTCGCCCGATTGATTGCCGCAGGCGACCCGCTTTCCACGCAGCGCACTCCCAAGCCATCCCGGGCCGGCGGTGACAACATCGCCGCATCCCTCGAAGCCGGGTGTGGTGGGCAGAGTCCTGTCTATGCCGTACAAGCCGCCACAGAACATGACATCGGATGGATTTACCGGCGTGGCACGGATGCGGATCAGAACCTCGCCCGGGCCGGGTGAAGGGACAGGTTTCTCCACGACTTGCAGCGATCCGGGACCGGAGAATGAATCGAGCTGAAGGGCGCGCATGGAGAGAGGCAAGGCAGAGGCAATCATGCGGCCAGCATACCCGAGAACAGGTGTTGCGCCCAAGAGAGAGTGTTGCGGAAGTCAGCGATTGCAAATGTAGCGTGTTTTGGCCGAAGTGGGTAAGACTCAGAGATAGCGGCGACGACTAAATAAGAGGATGTAAGTCATTGTGTCCTTCGCAGGCTCCCCTCCCCAACCCCTCCCCGCAGGAGAGGGGCAAGATGCAGAGGGATGTAATGTCGCCATCCTATCTTACTCCTTCCCTTCGGGGAGGTTGGGAGGGGAGCCTGCGAAGGCAGAATCGCTCATGCTCTGTTTTGTTCGCAGACTAACTGTGCCAGCCGCAGCATGACCCCTCACGAAAGGAGTGGAGCATGGATATTAAGGGAATTTGCGCATTTACGGCCGCGATGACGATGATCGGCGGCGTTGCAATGCCACAGCCGGTAATGGCAGCTGCCAAGCGCATCTCCGCGACAGAGCTATTTGCGTTTCAAAAGCCGGTTCACCGCGCCGGGCATGTCAGCAGAAGCCATCGGAGCAGCTTGCGATCACATCACCGGCGCGCGACTAATTTTCCGCAGCGGCCGAGATATCATCGCAGGCTGCCTGCGCCAACTGTCAGGCTGAATCAGCCGCAGCCCGGCAACGATCACCGTATTCAACCGCCCCTGCCTGGCCATGGCGGGATGATTATCCCGCAGCCGCCCGGAGATCTGAATCGCGTGCCGCCAGGCCATCCAACCAATCCGCTTCCGCCCGGAGCAGGCCGTCTGCCGGGGTCTCCGATTATGAGTCCGAAATAGCCGGCGGTTTCCACTTTGGAAGCCCTAAATACGGTAATGGCTTCTATAAGCGTCTCGACCGGCACAGTGCCGATCGAGACGCAATCCGGGCTTTCCCGGCAAACTTCCAGTATCTATTGAAGCGGCGGCGCTGGGTCGCATGCTGTGATCGTGTCTGCTATCCGGTTCAGCTTTTCCGGATTCCGGGTCATATAGATGCCTGTAATCCGGCCGTCTTCGATTGCCAGGGCGGTGGTCTGTAGAAGTCCGCGCTCCATACTGACGAAGCCTGGCAGGCCGTCGATCCGTGTCGATCTGATCAGGATCGCCGGTTCTACGCCGGTTTTTCGGGAGAGACCGCTATAAAGACGCAATAATCGCTCTATTCCTTCGATCGGTTTGAGGAAAGCCTGTACCTTGCCTCCCCCATCCGAGTGCAGCACAACATTCTCCGCGAGCATTGTCCTGAGAACCTTGATGTCACCGCTTTGCGATGCTGTGAAGAAAGCGCGCGCGATGCGGTCGCCTTCCTCGCGCTCTACCGGATAGCGCGGCCGGGCGGCCTGTACATGCTTGCGCGCCCGGACTGCTAATTGGCGCACTGCTCTTGTGTCACGGTTGATCGTTGTCGCGACCTCGTCCAGAGCGATCCCGAACACATCATGGAGCAGAAAGGCTGCCCGTTCCAGTGGCGACAGACGCTCCAGGGCAAGCATCAGCGTTAATGTCAGTTCGTCGCTGGAGTAGAGATCCGCCTCCGCTTCGACAATCGGTTCTGGCAGCCAGTTGCCGATATAGGTTTCCCTGCGAACCCGGGCCGATTTCATCGTGTCGAGGCACAAGCGTGTCACGATGCGGGTCAGCAGAGCCGCTGGCTCGCGGATCTCTTCCGAATCGATCCTCTGCCACCGGATCCAGGCATCCTGAACGATGTCTTCGGCCTCATCCATCGAGCCCAGCATGCGATAGGCGATTCGGGCCAGTCGTGTCCGATTCGCCTCGAAGATGGTTGTGGCTTCGTCAGGATGCATTTAAGGTGTTCGCCCAACTGAACATTGCCGTTTTACTTTCGAGTGGTGGATTGGCTCAGCCAGTCGTCGAAAGTAATCTTGCCGATCCGCGCATTCTCGCCGGTTGTAAGCGACTGGTCGTTCAACTCTACCCCGAAATAGCGCGCATGGGGATCCGTAACGACCTCGCGCTGATCATTGGTTGCGGTTAAATAGCGCCCTACGAGTTCGTTCATCCCTGCTCGTTCGGGGCCTCCCGTCTCGATCATGCCGTTCACCGGAGTTCCGAGTGCAGCATCGGTTACGGCATCAGCCACATCGTCGGAGGCGATTGGCTGAAATAGGGCCGGTGACAGATGAACTGTTTGCCCTACAGTTCCCGATTGGGCAATAGCGCCCGTGAATTCGAAAAACTGAGTAGCACGGACGATCGTATAGGGGATTGGGGAGACTTCGATCAGCTTCTCCTGGGCTATTTTTCCGCGGAAGTAACCGCTTTCCAGCAGGCGTTCCGTTCCGACAACCGATAGGGCGACGTGATGGCTCACGCCTGCGGCCGCTTCCGCAGCAAGGAGATTACGTCCGGAAGTCTCGAAGAACTCCAAAACGGCCTTGTCCTCAAACGACGGCGAGTTCGCCACGTCGACGACGACTTGCGCCCCTGCGAGAGTCTCTGCCAACCCTTCTCCGGTTATGGTGTTGACGCCCGAGCTGGGGGACGCCGCAATCACTTCATGGCCCTGCCGGCTAAGTCTGCTCACAACCTTCGATCCGATAAGTCCGCTGCCACCTATAACTACAATCTTCATGTTCGATTTCCTCGTTCTTAATTTTTGAGCATAAGGCGTTTTTCATCACGCAGTACCTATGCTCAATTTTATGACGAGGCAGCTTCAGACTAAGTGACATGGCCGTTTTTGTTTGTTAAAATGACTGGTTATGATATGGGGGCCGTCATGCGGGCCCGATGCGCATCCGGCATGGAGCCTTCATGCTGGGCGCCTTCCGATGTCCGTGCCTTCGGTATTCTCTTCAGCTGCGCAACGATAAGGAACGTGACCACCACCAGCAGGAACCAGGAGGTTGCCTTCCCAAGGTCCACCATCTGCCATCCCTGCTCCTGATAGGGATAGCGCCATGCGCCGCAGCGCGTTCCCACATTCTCCGCCAACCAGATTGCGCCGCCGACCATCAGTAACCCGAATGCAAGCGGCATCGTCCTTATCCCCGACGGCAGACGATAATGGATTTTCGTTCGCGCGAAGAGCAGGAATACCAGCGGTATCAGTACGATTCTCAGGTCGCCGATCACGCTCTCGCTGAAGAAGTTAACGTATATCGCCGACGCAAGCAGGGTGGGGAACCATCCGCGTGGCCATCCTTCGATCTCAAGATCCAGCCGCCGCCAGGCCTGGCAGCAGTAACTGGCGACGCTTGCATAAAGGAAGCCGCTGTAGAGCGGCACCACACCTATGTGCAGCCAGCTCTTCTCAGGATATGCCCAGTGCCCCAGGCTCGTTTTATGAAGTTCCAACAGCAGCCCCAGGATATGGAACGACGCAATCACTTTTACCTCGCGCTCAGATTCCCAGCCTGCCCGATAGAGAACGTATTGCAGAACCAGGCAAGTGATGAGGATGACATCGTAACGCGGCACGACGGGCAACGGGAAGTGACGTGTCAGGGCAAGGCATGCCAGGATGCTCCATGGGAATACGCAGGCAAGCGCCTGCCGGCTTATGAACCAGAGCCAGTCTTTGATATTTGTGGGCAGCCAGAATTTTGAAAGAGCAGGATGATAAGAGCGCATGATTGTATCCTGAAAGAACTTTGTTTTTTAAAGTATACCTGATCACTGCTTATGCTCGGCTAAGGATTTGAGATAGAAATTTTCAGATTTCCTTTGGCATTTGGCGTAGCAGACTGCGTGGGTACAATCGTTGACGAAGGCCGAAAGCGATTACAGCGCAGTAATATCTTAAGAAGCAGAAAGAAGTTTGTCAATGAACTCACGCCATGAACAGTATCTCGAGAAAACGTACGAGGCACGGGACTCCTATTATGAATCGGTTGGCAAACCCGACAGTGATGTGCTTGGCCAGGCCATTCCTGGTGAGTGGCAGGGTGAGGCTGCATGGCCGACGATCCGTAAAGCATACCGTGTTATCCGCCGTTCCCATAGTGTGATCATTGCGACGGATGGTCTGGCCGACCCATTTGAAGATGATGACGATAGCACAGGCGCGTCGGGATTCGATCTGGAGCTCTATATCGAAGCAGAGGATTTGGCCACGGATGCTAATGTCCTTGACGGCGGCAACGTGTGGGCGCTTGAGCTTCTGATCCATGCTGCGGATGAAGCTGCCGGGCGTGGCGCTTTTCGTGAGTGGATAGAAAAATACGGCTGCGTATCGATGGCGCTGCCGGGGCACGATCTGCCGGAGAGATGGCTGGATCAGGACGGAAACGCTGCGATCTTGTTCAATGTTCCCTCTCCTGACATTCCGAGTGAAATGCCGCTGCCTCTTGGGCGTGCGTTAATGGTCCCAATCACTCTTATCCTGCCGGACGAACTGCAGCTTATCATCGAACACAAAGCGGAAGGGCGGGAACGGCTACGTGATCTATTGGTTTCTTCCGGCAACTGGCATCGAATCCGACTCAACCGTCCATCGGTCGTCAGTTCTTAGACCAACTGTTTCTCAACCTTAGCGCCTTTGCAATACGAAGAGGGCGGGGACGAGGCCGGCGAGGCGAATGCGAAGGGACTGCTCGACGGTCCAGTGTTTCGACCTCTCCAGCAGCTCAGTCATCAGGCGTATTTCGCCTGTGAGCAGGCAGAAGCGAGCTCCGGGGCGGGCAATGCGGGCGGCTTCGCGGAGGATGGCAGGATAGAGGGGTACGTTTTGCGCATGCGACCCGACTTGCGTTCCGAATGGGAGATCGGCGACGAGGGCATCGGCTGCGGAATCTGGCATGGGGATTGAGCGGGCGTCCCAATCGGCGAGCTCGATCCTCTTGGAGTAACCTGCCGCGGTGACATTTGTCTGAGCGCACTTTAAAGCCTCGGGATCGATATCGCAGCCTGCGACCATGGTCGCAGGCATGCGGGCAAGGCGTTCGATGAGAAGAGTACCGGAGCCGCAGCAAAGGTTGACGAATACATCGGCGGCCGCCGGCTGTGTCAGTAGCACCATAGCATGGGCCACGGCAGCATCGAGGCTGCCTTCCCGGTGACATGTCCGCCAGGAGCGTGCTGTGAGGGGGCGTGGTGACAACCGTGTCAGGGCTTCCCATCCGTCGCCGCTGCGCCGGAGCCTGATCTGCAAGTCTCCTGTGTCGCGGGCGATCAGACCGGTTTTGCCTGCGATCGTTTCCTTAAGCCGTGTCATGACCGGCGAATCCGCTCCCGCCGCGCTGACATAAAACGTGGAGAAGGTGTCGGGAGGAAATAAGGAACGTGCCGCTTCGATATCGCCGAGCATGGCGCGCAGATGCTGGTCTCCGAGCAGCGCCTTCGGGCGAGGCACGGCAAAGTGATGGATCAGGGAGACGGAGAGGATGGTTCTGAGCGCCAGGAGGTCCTGAGGACGGCCGGAATACTCAAAGCGGATGCTGCCGGGAGCTTCCGACGGATGCAGTGTGACGCGCTGGCCGAGAACGCGCAGCAGCTCATCCTCCGTCACGGCTTCCAAGCCCGGCGCGAAAATGGCTTCGAACAGGTGCGATCCCTTTGTCATCTTTAGTCCTCCCAGATAGCTCGTCGCATGAATTGCATTATGACGGGCGCTTTTTGGGAAAGAGGCGCATCGGAGCAAGCAACAAAAAAAGCGGCTCGCCTTCTGGCGACCGCCTCTCGTTTCCGCTCTCAATTTCGGCAACGTGAATATATTATTGCATGTACGGGTCTATAAGTCAATGGGGTGTTGTAAGTACCGCTCTGATGCTGATTTCAGATTGTTGTGCTCTGTTAGCGAGATTTTGTTCAATAAACATGGATATAAATTATCTCCACCAGTATTTATTGGAGATTTATGTTTCTTATTTGTTTCATAAAATGACTTGGCTCAGTCTGTACTGTTACTTTCGGCTAATCCTCCAGACGATGCAGGCTATCAACGAGAGAGCAAAACTCCAGGCAGCGTAGTGTATTCCGGTTAGCGAGGGATCTGCTCCCGAACCCATGCTGCTTACGTTCCAGGAAGAGATAACCGCGCCGCATATGGAGCCTGCAACCGCAAATAAGATTTCGGATGCCAGCTGCAAGTCTTTTCTTTTAACGAGTAATCGCCCAATACCGATGGCTACTGCGCCGGGCGCTAACAGAAATATACAGACAAGTATCAGCATCATATTATCCTTCCATAGTTGATTGTCACATGCCGGTGACCACTCTTCTTTAGGACAAATGCCCTATAATGCGTGGCGCCTAGAATCAACGTTTTCTTTTCGAGACCCTTGACTCTCGCGCTGAGAGCGCCTATAATATCACTACACTAGTTTTACCATTGTGTAACTTGTAATTGATTCCTGAAGGCGTCTCCCTGCTGTTAGGGGAGGATGAGCCTTTGGAATTGGCTGACCGGATAACTGGAGGCTGGGGCCTTTCGATTGAGATCGAGAGGTTCCGGCCTCGCTTCGTTTCCTTAAGGAGCCCATTATGATCAAATATGATGCCGTTACAATCTCCGGAAGCCCGTCGCCGCTCTCCAAGTCAGGCGCTCTTGGCGAGTATGCCCGGAACTTCCTTGAATATGCAGGCCTGCGAACGCGCGGGATCAATGTTCGCGATTTGCCGGCGCAAGATCTCTTCGACGGCAATATCGAGAGCGATCCCATTCAATACAGTCGAGGCTTGATCCAGTCGGCTCGGGCCGTCGTGGTATTGACGCCCATATACAAATCGTCTTATTCCGGCCTCCTGAAGACATTCATCGACCTGCTTCCCAACGATGCTCTGGCGGGGAAGGTTGTACTGCCAATTGCTCTTGGAGTGACATCGGCGCAGCTGGTTTCCGTGGACTACGCTCTCAAGCCTGTCCTGGCGGCGCTTGGCGCGCGGGATATCATCGGAGGCATCTATGCGCAGGAATCGCTGATCGAGTGGACCGAAGAAAAACGGCTTTTACTGGATGACGAGTTGAAACTCAGTCTGCATAGCAACCTCAGAGCGCTGGCGGATGTCGTGCTGGCATAAGCTAGTCTCCAGCGTTGTGGGCCGCCTCCTCTCGGCCCGCATCGATCTCCGGTCCGCGTGTCACGGGCGAGGGCCGGAGATTTTCACTGTCCGTTTTCGCATGTCTTGGGGATTGTTCTGTCCTCGTCCCATATTCTCTCCCCAAATTCTTTCATAAAATATTGTGATATCATGGAACTCTTGCCGCGCCTCATTTGTGTTGGTGAATGGCAAACGACGGCAAGCCGTTGAAACTAACACTAGAGGATTTTAGAATGTTAAAGCAACAAACACTATTCATTGCAACCGCATTGATTGCGGCAGGAGTAACCGCGGCCCGGGCGCAGGCTGAACCGATTTTTGAGCCAGCGGCTGCAGCAACTGTCGCGGCGGATGGCGCTGTCTATACTGCTTCCAATGAGGCCAACCACAACCAGATCGTGGCCTTCCGCCGCTCCGCAACCGGCGCGCTGACATTCCTCAACACTTACTCGACCGGCGGTCGCGGGGCCGGCGGAGCGGTCGATCCTCTGCAGTCGCAGAACTCTTTGCTGCTCAGCCCCGATCACAAGTTCTTGTTTGCCGTAAACGCAGGCAGCGGCACGATATCCATTTTTAAGGTAGCCAGCAATCAGACGTTATCTTTGATCACTCAGGTCGCCTCCGGGGGCGGATTCCCGGTGGGACTGGCCATTCACGATAATTTGCTCTATGTGCTAAATGCAGGAGGCGCGGGGAATGTCACCGGGTTCTGGCTTAAACCCGATGGTCATCTGCAGCCTATTCAGGGCGCAACGCACCTTCTGACCGGCGCAAGCGCCGGCGGAGCGTCGATCGATTTCAGTCCGGACGGACAGACGCTTGCCGTGACCGAACGGCTTAACAACCTGATCGATACCTTCACAATCGGACCGGCCGGCGGTATCGTGGCCGCAACGACCACGCCGTCTCATGGCAACGTTCCCTTCAGTCTCGCATTTACCCGCCAGGGAGCACTGGTTGTCGCAGAGGCCGGAGGTAATCCCGCCGGCGGCTCGGCGCTGTCGTCCTACCTGCTTCAGTCCGATGACACGCTGACTGTATCCAGCGCATCCGTGCCAACCGGGTTCAATGCAGCCTGCTGGATTATAGTAAGCGACAACGGCAAATTTGCCTTTAGTTCCAATGCCGGCAGCGGCCAGATATCGACGGCCTCGATCGGCAAATATGGCGAATTGAGTATCGTGGGCGCAGCGCCCACAGGACCCGGCACAGTGCCGATCGACATTGCTCTCAGCGCGAATAGCAAGTTCCTCTATGCGCTCACCGCCGGCAAGGGGACGGTTACCGGTTTCCGGGTGAACGGCAACGGCAGCCTTACCCCGGTAACCGCCGTCGGCGCATTGCCGGCCGCCAGCGGACAGAACGGGATTGCAGCGTACTGATAAACAAGACATAAATTATTGGGAGCCCCCAAGACCCATTTGCGGATCTTGGGGACTTTGACTTGACTTTATCGTTCCTATCATGCGTTAGTTGTGATAGGAACGATTTATCCGTATAGGCGATGTTGTTGATCATTAGAGCCCTTTAATCGTAAAATTATGCTTTGTTTGCTTGCTTGAAACGATTTGTTAGGCTGCCATACTGATTAGGTTGTCAATCGTTGGCGGCGGGGTCAAAGTACCGGCCTCTCCAGGTATTGCTAAGGAGATCTGCACGTGAACAACCTTGTCTCCCGGAGGACTGCATGGCGTCAGTCTGCTTCGGGAAGCGCTCAAAAGGCGCTCATTCAACCTCCAATGCGGCGGAGACCCCGTCACACTATCGTTAATCTCGTTTCCACTGCCGTTGTATCGTCTTCAGTCATTTTCGGAGGCCTTTCCGCTTCCTTTGCGCAATCGCTTTCCGGCATCCTTCCTCAGAACTCGCGGGCCAAATCGATTTCTCTGCCCCAAAAAGCGTTGAATCAGATCGCCGCTCTTGAGGCGGAGGCCAGTTCTAGAACTCCCGCTCAGAAGAAACTCAGCTCTCATCTGTGGTATGCCGCGAAGATGAATGCCGGCCAGGCTGTCGCCACGAACGTGCCGGCTTTGACGGTCGGCGTTACTCCAAGTGTCAACGGCTATGTCGATGTGGATATCTCGGCCGATGTGACAGATGTCGTGCTTGCGCAGATCGAGGCGGCGGGCGGCAAAATCGATAGCAGTTTCCCAAAATACCATTCGATTCGCGCAACGCTTCCGCTCGCCAGCCTGGAAGCGATAGCCGGTCTTTCGGGGATCAGGTTTATCAAGCCGGCCGTTTATCCCACCGTGCAAGGGGCCGATCCCGTTGCAACGAGGCGCACACGCGTTATGCGGATGCTTGGGCAGTATTTCAGGCCGATTGGCGCGGATCATAAGACCAGTTCTCTGCAGGCGCATTTGCCGGGGCTTTATAATGCCTTGAATAGCGCATCCTTCAATGTTGGTTTTACTCCCGGCACGGGGAGTGTGGATAGCGAAGGCGATACCACACACAAGGCTATCCAAGCCCGCGCCAACTTCCATGTCGATGGAACAGGCATCAAGATCGGCGTTATGTCGGATAGCGATGACTTTCTGGAGAGTTCTCAGGCATCGGGCGACCTCGGTACTGTAACCGTTCTCTCCGGGCAGTCCGGCCGGCCAGGAAGCGGTGAAGGCACCGCAATGATGGAAATCGTTCACGATATTGTCCCAGGCGCAACTATCTACTTCGCGTCTTCAGGCAACAGTGAAGCTCAGATGGCTACAAATATCGAGAACCTCGCTGCCGCCGGATGCAAGGTTATTGTGGACGATATTGCATTTTCCGATGAGTCTCCCTTCCAGGACGGCATCATCGCTCAGGCGGTGCAGACTGTTACAGCACAGGGTGTCATCTACTTCTCTTCTGCCGACAACTTCGGCAATGCGACGGACTTTACTTCTAGCGCATGGCAGAACAATTTTATCGATTCGGGATCCAGTATAACGACAACTGGCGGCGGCAAAATTGCAGCAGTTACGATTCAAAACGGCACGACATATATTGTCAATGCTATAACTGATCGAGGCGGTGGTGGTCAGAATCCCATCCTGTTCTGGAACGATCCGCTTGGCCACTCCAGCAATGACTATAACCTCTTTATCCTAGACCCAAGCGGCAGCACCATTGTTGGCGCATCCACGGATGTGCAAAGTGGAACTCAGGATCCGGTAGAGTTCGTTGGCGGCGTGCCGGACGGTTATTTAGTTGTAGTCGTCCAGCACTCAGGGGCGGCGCGCTTCCTGCACATGGATCTTGCCAGTCAAAACGGACTTCTCTCCTGGTTCACCCCCGGGCGAACACGAGGGCACGCTACTGTCAATGCCGTGGGAGCGTACGGTGTAGCAGCAACTCCGGCAGCTGTCGCATCGACAAACTATAATAAGCCTACCGGCCCTTATCCGAATGCGTTCAATACCACCAACCAGATCGAATATTTCAGCTCTGACGGTCCGAGCCATTTGTATTACAATACGGACGGTACTGCAATTACGCCGTCAGACCTGACAGCTTCCGGTGGTCTGTTCGTGCAGAAGCCGGATATCACTGCGGCTGACGGCGTTACGACATCTCTCTCAGCAGCTGTAACTGGACCAAACGAGAACTTCGCGCCGTTCTTCGGCACGTCGGCGGCTGCACCGCATGCCGCGGCGCTCACGGCTCTGTTGCTTTCGTACAACCCGACGCTGAGCCAGACGCAGGTCCGTACCCTGCTTACCAGCACAGCCATCGATATCATGGCGGCCGGCGCCGACCGCGACTCGGGCGCGGGCATCATTGATGCTCAGGCGCTTTTAGCCGCGGCTCCTTCGATCGCGCCGTCGATCACGTCGTTCACTCCGACCAGTGGCGGCATTGGAATATCCGTAACGATCACGGGAACGAACTTCACGGGGGCAACTGCGGTCAAGTTTCATGGGACGGCGGCAACCTTCAGTGTCGTGAATGCGACGACGATTACTGCCACAGTGCCGGCAGCTGCCACGACCGGCACAATCACTGTGACCACTCCTAAGGGAACGGCCACCAGCGCAGCATCGTTTACGGTAACAGTATCCGCTCCCACAATTACATCATTCACGCCTACGAATGGTCCCATCGGCACATCCGTGACCATTACCGGAACTAACCTCACCGGGGCATCTGCGGTCAAGTTCAATGGAACCGCGGCCGCTACTTTTAGCGCTGTAAATGCTACCACGGTGACTGCCACTGTGCCGACAGGAGCGACAACCGGGACGATCGCCGTCACCACTCCTGGCGGAACGGCGACCAGCGCAGCAAACTTCACTGTAACTTCGGGGGGACCAACCGTCACCAGTTTCAGCCCCACCAGCGGTCCGGCCGGCACGACCGTTACAATCTCCGGCACAAATTTCACAGGGGCCACGGCTGTCGCCTTCCATGGAACGGCGTCTTCATCGTTTACGATCGTCAGCGCGGTCAAGATCACGGCTGTCGTGCCGGCCGGCGCGACAACGGGCACAATCGCTGTGACAACTCCCTCTGGAACGGGAACGAGCACGGCTAGCTTCACCGTTACCATTCCTGCGCCGGCCATCACATCATTCACCCCGGCTAGCGGTCCCGTCGGCACATCCGTGACGATCACCGGTACCGGCTTCACGAGCGCAACGGCCGTCAAGTTCCACGGCACAGTGGCAACGTTCACCGTTGTGAGCGCCACGTCGATTACTGCCACAGTTCCTGCTGCGGCGGCGACCGGCACAATTACCGTTACAACACCGTCCGGTACGGCGACCAGCGCGGCAAGCTTTACGGTTACCGTCGCTGCGCCCACCATCACGACCTTCCAGCCCGCAAGCGGCCCGATCGGGACATCGGTGATTATCGCCGGCACGAACTTTACCGGCGCGACTGCGGTGAAGTTCAATAACAAGCCTGCGACGGCATTCACGATCAACTCGGCTCAGTTCATCACGGCCACTGTGCCGGCAGGAGCCACGACGGGCAAGATCGCTATAACTGCTCCCGGTGGAACGGCCACGAGCACGGCAAACTTCACGGTGACGGCATCAGCCCCAACCGTGACATCCTTCAGCCCGGCCAGCGGACCGGTTGGTACCAAGATCACTGTAATGGGAACCAATCTGACCGGCGCGACGGCGGTCAAGGTCAACGGCTTCGCCTGCACATCCATCGTGGTGGCAAGCTCCACATCGCTGACGGCCATCGTTCCAACCGGAGCGACTACCGGCAACATCAGTGTAACGACACCGGGCGGTCTTGCCTACAGCTCGACAGCCTTCGTCGTGACGCTCCCTGTGCCGACTGTCACGACGTTCTCTCCGACGAGCGGTTACGCAGGCAAGGTGATCACCGTCAAGGGGACCAACCTTACCGGCGCAACTTCCGTTACTTTCAACGGTGTGGCCTCCACATCCATAACCGCAGTAACGGCCACCTCGCTCTCGGCGGCTGTTCCCGCCGGAGCCACGACAGGTCCGATCGCCGTCACCACTCCTGGCGGCACGGGAACCAGCACGGCGAACTTCACGGTTACTGCCGGTCCGCCCACTATCGTGACCTTCCAGCCGCAGAGCGGACCGGTCGGCACGAAGGTGATTATTGCGGGCACCAATTTCACCGGCGCGACGGCGGTGACATTTAACGGCAAGGCTGCGGCGTTGATCACCGTTAATTCTGACCAGCTTATTACAGCGCCGGTCCCGGCAGGAGCCACTACAGGCTTCATCAGCGTCAAGACGCCCGTCGGCACCGCCACGAGCACCGTCAAGTTCACCGTTACGCCGTAATTACGCGGAGTATTGGTAAACACAAATAATATCGGCCGGCAGCCTTAATTGGCTGCCGGCCGATATTATTTAAGCCTCTATTTTTTCCAATGTTTAGCGTCTACTTTTGCCATGGCGACACAGAAGCCAGGTTTTAGTGTGGGAATCTCTCCGCAAGCCGATACCATCTACGGGATATTAAACTATGGAACCTACGACTGTTTCCCTCATGCCGGCATCCAAGCAGGATGCCGTGCGCAAAGCCCTCCTCGTTACCTTTCAGACCACGGAAGCCGACGATATCATTCTCCTTGCCGGCGGGCTTTCTTCAGCCCTCGTCTACAAGATCGCCGTAAATGGCCGCTCTTATGTCATGCGAATCGTGATGCAGCCCACTGCGTTTCAAGACCCTGCCAGGCAGTTCGAGTGCATGAACCTTGCGGCTGCCGCGGGAATCGCCCCTCGTGTCTACTATACAGATGCTGCTGATGCCCTCTCCATCACGGATTTTATTGAATCGAAGCCGATCGCCGGGCAATTTTCTGATGAAGAGCTTGCAATCCGGTACGCGCAGATCGTCAAGTCGATCCACGGCTTACCGATCTTTCCCGCGCTGACCGACTATCTCGACGGCGTCGATATGCTCATCGCAAACTACAAGTCTTTTGGACTGCTGCCGGAGAGCGCGACGGCGGAGTTTCTCGATCGTTATGCCGAGATAGCGCGGGTCTACCCGCGCCACCAGCCGGACCTGGTGGCCAGCCACAATGATCTGCATCCGAACAATATTCTCTTCGACGGGGATAAGATATGGGTGATCGACTGGGAGGCGGCATTCCGCAACGACCGTTATGTCGACCTTGCCATTCGTGGAAGACTGTATTCCGATAATGTCGCTCTGGAAGAGACCTACCTGCGGGCATACTTCGGCGACGACCTCGACGATTACAAACGCGCTCGCTACTTCCTCATGCAGCAGGTCTCTCATGTGTTTTACGGAATGGTGTTCATGTGGCTGATCGCCCTGGCTCGCACTCCGGAAACCGTTATCGATACTTGCATGGACGCTCCAAGGCTCAAGGAGATTCATGCCCGGATCGGCGCGGGAGAAGTCGCGATCGGGTCGATAGACGGCCAGCTACAGTATGCCAAGGCGCTGCTAGGCGAAGCGTTGTACGGGATGAAGACGTCGCGCTTCACCGAATCGATCGCGTTGATGGGGTGAGGGGAAGCCTCTTCCCCCGCCGCTGTCGCAGCTTACCCCGTCTCCGACAAGTCGGAAAGGGGTGTCCAGGGATCATTTGCCAGGCGACTCCTTCATATGCGTAGCTTTAAGCCATTTGCTCAGTTTATGATAGAGTCGCCTGGGCTATGACCTTTGGACATCCCTTCCCGGCCTGGCGGGGAGGGAAGAGACGCGACAGCGCCTGAGGGAGAGGCTTACTGGGAACCCTTTTGGCGCTGTGCGGATTTCTCTTCTAAATGCTCGCCGATATACCGGCGAGCTGCGGAAGATGCCTATGCCGACCAGATCAGAGCGGGATACGATTACAGCCTGGCACTTGCCCGAACTTGTGCTGGAACTGCATAAGTCGGCGTCTGGACGGCCGAAGCGGTCACCGCCGCATGTGCATGACGAGTATCAGTTTATCCTTGGACATCGCGGCCCCGGACAATATGATTATCGGGGCGCGCGGCATGTCACGCCTCCGGGCAGCCTTGTCGTAATCCATCCCGGAGAAACGCACTCTGCATGCGGCCTCACGGAGCGAACCTGCCCATCGACATATCAGAGCATGTATGTACGGCCTGAGTACCTTCAGGCGCTGGCGTCGGAAGCCGGGGGCAAGAGCGGTATGCCGTTCTTTGGGGAGCCCATCATTCTGGACGATAGGCTGATCCTGAGTTTTGCGGATCTCTGTGGAACGCTGTCTCAGCCTGTGCCGTGTCTGGAAAAGACCTCTCTGATGCGCGAGACGTTTCTCCGTTTGATTTCCCGCCGCGCTGAACGGCGGCCACCCGAGCAGAAAGCGTATCGAGCGCGGGCTTCCGTCGAACGCGTCCGTGAGTATCTGACCGAGAACTTTGTCGAGGCCGTCACTCTCGCTGAGCTTGCGAAGATCGCCGATCTCACTCCCAACCATCTCTGCTCGGCGTTTCGCAAAGAGATCGGCGTGCCGCCGCACGCATACCAGACACAGATGCGCCTTACGAAAGCCAAGTCGCTCCTTGCAGCCGGCATGTCCATCGGCGAAGCGGCTGCCGAAACCGGATTTGTCGATCAGAGCCATCTCACCCACCAATTTCAGAGATTCTTCGGCGTGACGCCCGGCAGTTATTTCCCTCATGACGCCCGGACGAAATCGTAATAATCTACAATACGTTCACTTCGCAGTTGGCCATAATTGGCTCATCGGAGGTACACAAAATGTACATATTGAACGTGAGCTATATCGAGCAGCCCGCCAACGTAGAACCGGTTGTCGCGCCGCATACCGCGTGGGTGAAGAAGCACTTTGCGGAAGGCTTGTTTCTCTTCGCCGGCCCCAAAAAGAGCGGCCTTGGCGGCGTGATCCTGGCTAAGTCCATCGAACGGCCGGAACTCGACCGCATCATTGCCGAAGATCCATACGTCACGGAAAGAGTAGCGGAATACCAGGTGCTCGACTTCGACTGCAAAGCAGCAGAGCCGAGCCTGGCGTTGTTGACGAGTAGTTAAGGCTGCCATAATCTCGGATACGCAATCAGATGTCGCAGGCTCCCACCTCCCGGCCTCCTCCCGAAGGGAGGAGGTGAAAGAGTGGAAAGGCATAAGCCCATCTAATTTCCTGCCCTTCCTCTCGGGGAGGGTTGGGAGGGGAGCCTGCGAGTTGGGACTCGCTGCCAATTCGAAGTCTTAAAGCCCAAGCCTGAGGTGGGGCCATACGAGAAAACGCCGCCAACATTTTCTCTATCTCTGAATAAAAGAACGACCGGTCGTGCTATAATTATTACCATGAAGACTTCATCGCCCGCGACACGCGAACGTATACTTCAGCATGGCCTGGATCTCATGAGCAGGGTGGGATTATCTGGTGTTACACTAGGCACGCTGGCGGATCAGGCCGGGATGTCTAAGAGCGGGCTATTTGCGCACTTCGGCTCCAAGGAAGAAGTCCAGATCGGCTTGCTTGAGCGTATGGTTCAGACTGCCAATGGGTATGTGCTGGAGCCTGCGATGCAGGCGGCCGAGGGATTGCCCTGCTTGCGCGCCCTTGTACTCAACTGGCTTGGATGGAGCGCCAAGGCCGGACTGAGCGGAGGGTGTCCGGTCGCTGCCGGCATCTTTGAGCTGGATGACATTGAAGGGCCTGTGCGGGAACATGTCTTGGCTATGGAAAACCATTGGCGAGGCGTTCTGAAACTGTTTACGCTGGCAGCTGTTGAGCGAGGGCACCTAAGCGCCGATCTCGATGTGGATCAGTTTGTCTGGGAACTCTGCGGCATCTACCTGAGCCATCACGCATCGCTGCGGTTCGTTCGCGATCCACTTGCCGATTCTCGGGCTCACAAGGCCTTTGAATCGCTCGTTGAGCGGTCTCTGTAGGAAAGGAACTCTATGCTGCGCGCTCTTTTGCTTATACTCGTAGCCGGTTCGCTCGGATTCGCCATCGATTTCTTGATTGGGTCCATAGGGCTTCGCTTTGCAAATGTTCCCAAAGGCTTCCCGCCGTTTACCCTGTTGCCCATCCTGTCCGGCGCCATCGGCGGCCCATTGCTGGCGACACTCGCCTATGCCGCTATTCGATCGGTTTCGGAGCGTCCCGATAGGACGTTCCTGTTCGTCGCCATTGCCGCCCTCGCTCTATCGTTTGCCCTTCCAATTCGGCTGAGCTTTACGAAATCAAAACGATTTGCGGGAGTTACACCGGCCGCGCAGATGATGCTGGTACTGATGCATACCGTTGTTGCCACAGTCAGCGTTACGACGATCCTGATCGGGACCAAGCCATAAGGTGTGCCATGGTGTGGCTCTCACCAATGCAACAAAAGATGATGAACGATATTAAGATAATCTCTACAGTAGTCGACGAGCAGAGACGCATAACGCTGCCGCCTGCTTTATGCCGCGAACATGGACTGATGCCCGGCGATCGGCTGATCGTGATCGATGGCGGATTGGTCGGTCCGGCTCCATTGTGCGGTCACAGCCTGATGCTGTTCAAAACAGCGACACTGGATCGCGGAATTGAGTGGATTGAGGGGGTGCTGGAGCAGGGTGATGTCGTAGGCGATATCTAACCCTGCATCGCTCGCCATTGTCCGGGTGATACTCCCATCCAGTGCTGGAAGGCGCGGTGGAATGAGTTTGCTTCCTCGTAGCCGAGCAGATATGAGATCTCGCTGAGGTCGAGTGAAGGCTCACCAAGATACTTCTGCGCCATTTCACGTCGAACGCCGTCGAGCAACTCCTGATACTTGACTCCCGCTTCTGCGAGACGCCGCTGCAAGGTGCGCGGACTCATATTTAGCTCTGCGGCAACATCCTGAACGCCGGCTCGCTGACCCGCAAGCATTCTTCTTTGTATCGCTTTCACCTGTTCAGACAGGCTTTGTTCGGCGGAGTAATCCCTGAGGGCCTCCTCAAGCTGGGGAGCAAGCATGGCCAGAAGATCGGGATTGTGGGTAATGAACGGCAGATCGATCAACTCCGTTGAGTATGTCAGCGCATTGCGTCCGGAGCCAAAGTGCGCCGGGCATCCGAAGTGCAATTCGTACATTGAGCGTTCGCTCTCCGCACGATTGAACTCCACCATTTCGGGAAATATCGCTCGCCCGGTCCCGCGCTGCCCCAGAGCGACCATAGCGGCGAACGAGCCGTCCAGCAGAAGGGGCGGTTCCGGCTCCGACGCCAGCAGCCAGACAAATTCAATTGTCGTCTTGCCGTTCTCTTCCGTGATCCGGACATCTTCGGATGCACAGAGACGTTTGTAGCGAGCCAGTTTGACGAGCGCTTCACGGAATGAACGGGCCGTCAATGCCGCGATGATTACCGGATGAGATTGTTCGACACGGCCGTCGCTGCCGATCTTGAGGCCGATCGCCGGATCGTCGCTCATTTCGCCGATCGCATTCCAGAACGAAAAGAACTGGTGTGTGGTGACGAAGATCCTGTCCTGGCTGAACAGCGTCTGCGGCAGGCGCGCCTGCCGCAGGACGTCGCGGATCGGCAGCCCCAGCTCCTCCAGCCGGGGCACGATGACATTCGATAATTTTATCCTGTCCATAGATCTGTAACGTCAGCTCGCATCGGTCGATGTGCTGAGGTCCTTCCACTTCTTGGATTCAACAAGTCTGGCTTCGTCGGCTGCAATCGCCATGCCATAGGCATCGCTGCCGATCAACAGACGCAGCGGCGGCTCCGGTTCGGTGACCAGTGTCAGCAGCGCCTGCGCTACCTTGGCCGGATCGCTCCCTATCGGAGTTCCCGCCGGAAGGGATTTCCAATGATCCAGGATTCCCAACACCCAGCCGATGGACGGCTTGTAATCTTCTCCCGGCTCGCTGATGTGCATTGAGGACCCGGCCCAGTCGGTCGGCATCGCGCCCGGCTCGACAATCGTCACCTTCACGCCGAACGGCGCGGTCTCCTTAGCCAGAACTTCGGAGAAGCCTTCTACGGCCCATTTTGCTGTCTGATACGGTCCCAGTCCCGCTGCGCCCGTCCGTCCGCCGATTGACGAAATCTGGAGGATGTGTCCGGAACGCTGCTTACGCAGAACCGGGAGCGCCGCCCGTGTTACATTGATGACGCCCCAGAGGTTCGTCTCGATCTGGTCGCGGAACTCCTCTTCGGTCGCTTCCTCAATTGCGGAGATATTGCCGTAGCCCGCATTGTTGACAACCACATCGATCCGCCCGAATGTCTCGACCGCTTCCGCAATAGCCGCCTTCGCCTGATCCGCGCTCTGAACATCCAGGGCCACGGCGCGGATGCTGTCTCCGTAGCGCTCCACCAGGTCGCCTAGCTGTTCCGGTTTTCGCGCCGTGGCGATCAGCTTATCGCCATTCGCCAGAACAGCCTCCGCGATGCTGCGGCCGAGGCCGCGTGAACTTCCAGTGAGAAACCATACCTTGGTCATTTGCTTGCTCCTTAATTGTCGATGCGTGTGTATCTGATAAGGAGATTATGGAGAAGCGTGACTTGACGGCCACTATCATAATACGCCACACAATTAGCGAATCGCGCCAATCGTTGCGAAGCATAGGAGATCAGACTTTTTTAGGGAAGATCAGGGAGCGATGAGCGGCGGTGCCCGCCATCATGCCGCTGGCGGATGCCATCGTTGCGCTTGCCCATGGCGCGACGGCGTCGCCGGCGGCAAACACGCCTGGTACGGTTGTCTCTTTCAAGCTATCGGTTTTGATCATCGGCCCTTGCTGCCCTTGCTCGATCTCGCATCCCAGCCTTTCCGCTAGCGGATTGGCGAAAGAGGTGCGCGGCGTGGTGAACAGCGCGCCGAAGGGGATCTGGCGGCCGTCATGGAACTCCACAGCCTCCAACTCTCGCTCCTTGCCTCTTTCCGTGTGCGCAATCAGCCGGGCGACGGGCGCTTCATCTATTTTGATGCCGCGCGATTCCACTTCCGTGCGATCTTCTTCGGACAACCAGTCGCCGTCATGCGTGAGCAGCGTCACATCGTCACTCCATTCGCACAGCAAGATCGCGTGATGCACGGATTGCGCGCCGACTCCGAATACCGCCAGCTTCCGGTCCGCCACCTCATATCCATGACAATAGGGGCACTGGTTCACCCCTTCGCCCCAGAGTTCCCGCATTCCCGGCACATCGGGCAGATGATCCACCATGCCGGTTGCCAGTATCAGACGTTTGCCATGCGCTTCGCATGGCTGATCGAGAATGCCGTCCTCAAAAGTTAACACGAATCCGCCATCGGCCCTGGCAGCGTCGACGGCCCGGCCACGATGGAAATGAACCGTCGGGTACGCCATGAGCTGCTGGCGCGCTATCGTCATAATCTCCTCAGGGGAGCGCCCATCCTGACCCAGAAAGCCATGCGATGCGACGGCATAACGATTGCGGGGCAGACCTGAGTCCAGCACGAGCACCTTACGGCGGGCGCGCGCCAGCGGCATCGCTGCGGAAAGCCCGGCGAAACTGCCGCCGATTACGATCACATCATATTCCATTTGCATAAGAGTTCCATCCTTACCGGCCGGATACCGGATTATTTTGCGTTCAGTATAATAACAGCAGTCGATGAGAAAAGATTTTTGCTGTTTCTATAGCGATTGATACTCGAATGGAATAAATATCTGTGCGGATCCCTTTGGTCGAATTCCCGCACGTCCACTGCTCAGTGGTATATGAGCTTCTGCGCTGGGGTTTGCGAAAAGCTCCCGATCGGTATCCTTCAATACAGGCTCCGCAGGTCAGGAGCGATTTTTGACACAAGGAAGGCAAGATTATGAGCATCGATACTGCGGCGAAGATTGCCGATGAAGCCGACGACACAGTTCGCGGGGCGCTCGCTCCCACGGGAAGCGACAAGAGTGTGGATTTTCTGCCGAGCGAGAAACTTGACTCATCTCCTGAATCCACAGGGGAGATGATCGGCGGCGCGCCGGCTATCCCGATTACGGAAGGCATGGGAACCGGCTCCGAAAACGGAACGCCTGCTGAAGACCTGGATGCCGCCGCGCTCGATGCGTTGGGCGATGACGACCGCGGAGCGGAGACGGCAGAAGCCTTGCGGAGCGCGGCCTGACTTTAATGGGCACGGACGCGGTATGATAGGCCATGGCGCAGGAGTCGGACGCATGCGCGCCGATAAACCGGCGTCTTGGCCTTATACAAATCCACACTGTTGCATTGCTCGTCGGCTTTGCCGGCCTCTTTGGCAAGCTGCTCCATGCCGCGCCTGAGGTGATCGTGACTGGCCGCACAGTCTTCGGCAGCCTGGCATTGCTTGCGGCGATCGGGCTGACGCGAACTCCGTTGCGTGTTCGAAGCCGGCGGGACTTTATCATCCTTGTGGCATCGGGGGCTATTTTGGCCCTGCACTGGTACTGCTTCTTTCGTTCGATCCAGGTTTCGACTGTTGCAATCGGCGTCCTGTCCTTCGCAAGCTTCCCTGTATTCATAACCCTGCTAGAACCGCTCCTCTTCAGGGAACGTCTTCATGTCTTCGATATCTGCATAGCACTGGTTGTTGTGGTAGGTCTCTGCATTGTGACCCTGCCAGCCGCCAAGGGTAGTCATATCGTCCTTGGAATGGAGTGGGGCATCTTCTCGGGCCTGCTCTACGCCGTGCTTTCTCTCATTAGCCGCTCCACAGTTCGCAACTATTCGCCGATGACTGTGGCATTCTATCAGCAATCCTTCGCAGCGTTTTTCGCGCTCCCTTCTGCTCTTGCGGAAGCGCCGCATATAACTCTCCGAACCGTTTTGCTGCTCCTTACCCTTGGCGTCGTGTTTACCGGGACGGCGCAGGCGTTGCTTGTGGCAAGCCTACGGCATATTCGGGCGCAAACTGCCGGTGTGATCGTCAGTCTTGAGCCCGTCTACGGCATACTCTTCGCGCTTCTGTTTCTAGGCGAGTTGCCGGCGGGACGCACACTGATCGGCGGCCTGCTGGTCTGCCTGGCCGTTATTGCCGCAAGCTTGAAGAAGGGAGGGTAACCTCCAATCAGGCATCATTTTCCCGAAAGAATTAACCATGAACCTTGAACTTACAGATAAAATCGCCCTCGTTACGGGCGCGTCCAGTGGGATCGGAGCGGCGGCTGCGGAGATCCTGGCTGCGGAAGGGGCTGATGTCATCGTTTCTTATGGCCGTGATACGGCCGGTGCGGAACGAACTGCGGCTGCGGTAGAGGCGCATGGCCGGCGGGCCTGGCTGATGCCTATGACTGTGGGCGATCCCGAAGCGATCACAGCGGCGTTCGAAGGCTTGAAGGGCAAAGTCGACGGTATCGATACGTTGATCGTCAGCGCGGGCACGAATGTGATCACTCCTCTCGATCGGGTTTCGCCGTCCGAGTGGGACCATGTGCTTGGCGTAAACCTGAGCGGCGCATTCTTCGTGGCTCAGTCTGCCCTGCCGCTGCTCAGAGAAGGTTCTTCGATCGTAATGGTATCAAGCGTCGCCGCGCACACGGGCGCACCGCAGCATATCCACTATGCTGCCGCTAAAGCGGGCCTCATCAACCTTACCAAGAGCCTTGCTCGCGGACTTGGACCAAAGACCCGCGTGAACTGTGTCGCCCCCGGCATGACACTTACCCCCATGGGCGCGGAAGCCGCCGCGGCCCAGTCCCCCACCTATGCCCAGGACAAACTGCTGGTCGGCCGTTTCGCCACACCCGAAGAGATTGCCAAATGTATCGTATTTGTGGCCAGCCCCATCACCGGCTTCATGACCGGCGCGACCATTGATATCAACGGCGGCCGGGATTTGCGGTAGGCAAGCCTTAAGAATCCTCTCCCTCAAGCTCGTGCAACTCGCTTTTTCCCTCTCCGACCCACCAGTGGGGCTTATAGGAAAGGGATGTCCAATTCGCGACCACCAGGC
>Ga0207671_10001134_pt1 | contig 32071 bp, 14 predicted proteins | sample KBSC24metaG_FD_184352 | JGI IMG/M metagenome (GOLD analysis project Ga0207671, IMG submission 184352) | Corn rhizosphere microbial communities from Kellogg Biological Station, Michigan, USA - KBS C2-4 metaG (SPAdes) (version 2) | ecosystem: Host-associated > Plants > Roots > Rhizosphere > Soil...
ATTATCCAAAAGGCTATTAACCAGGCCTTTGAAGCAGGTGGGGGGACAGTTTGGTTTCCGGCTGGTAAATTTGTGACCAGCGTTATCCATCTGCGATCAAATGTCGAATTGCATCTTGCTGCAGGTGCTGAATTATGTGCTTCTACCAAACGCATTACCTATGGTGCCGGAAAAGCATCCCCGTTGATCAGGGCAGAAGGACAGCAAAATATCTCCATCACCGGAAAAGGTACCATAAACGGACAGGGCGAAGCTTTGCTAAAAGATATTTACCGGATGCTGAACAACGGCACGCTGAAAGATGCAGAGTGGAAAACCTATAACGATTGGCACCAACTACGCCCGGAAGAAGATAACAGACCCAAGCTCATCGTTTTTGAAAAATGCGATCAAGTTACCCTTAAAAACATTACGATAAAAAACGGCTTATGCTGGATACAGGATTACAGAAGCTGTACCAACATGGTTATTGACAGTATCCAAGTGATCAGCAATACATTTTTAAACAATGATGGGATTGATCTGGTCGACTGTAAAAATGTAAAACTGACCAATAGCTTTTTTAATGTGGCCGATGACGGCATCTGTCTGAAATCATCTGATCCTCAAGGTGCCTGCGAAAATATATATATTGCTAACTGCCGGATACGTTCAAGCGCCAGCGCCTTTAAAATGGGAACGGCATCCTGGGGCGGGTTTAAAAAAATAACGGTTCGGAATATTTATGTGTACGATACCTATCGCTCAGCCATAGCCATTGAATCGGTGGATGGCGCTGTAATAAGCGATATTGATATCAGGGACGTAGTCGCAAAAAATACAGGTAACGCCATCTTTATTCGCCTGGGAAAACGAAATAAAAAGAATCCTCCAGGATCAATTAACAACGTTTACATCGAGAATGTTAAATGTGAGATACCTGCAGGTAAGCCTGATAAGGGGTATCACATGGATGGACCTCCCGAGCAATTTGCCCATAATACTTTTCCTTCTTCTATTACCGGTATCCCCGGTTTTATACCCAATAATATCATGCTCGAGAACATTGACATTAGTTACCGTGGTATTGCCAAAAAGCAGGTAGCCTATTTTAGCCCGGATTCTTTAACTAAAATCCCTGAAAAAATAACCAACTACCCCGAGTTTTCCATGTTTGGTGAATTACCTGCATCCGGATTTTATGTAAGGCATGCCGCGGGCATAAAAATGAAAAATATACGTGTAACTTATGCCGGTAAAGATTTTCGTACCCCATTTATTTTTGATGATGTAAACAAGTTGACCCTTGAAAAGGTAAGCGTTGTCCGTACTGATGTATTGCCGATCATGATCCTGAATAGTGTAAAGGATCCCTTATTGCAAGATATCCAGCTTCCGGGAGACGATAAGAAATTTATTAAAATACAATAGTTTATTGCTGATGATTTGGGGTGAAAAAGTATCAAAAGAATTAAAAATGATGATAGGTATTAAAGGTTGCCTCAAATATTTATTGGCGTGTCTTATTTGTGGCGTTTTTACCAATGCCCATGCGCAATTGAACCTGCCGGCTTCTTATGGGCTCATCAAAAGGGTAATACCGGCTTATTCGCAGAAATTTAAAGTCCAGGCATTGCAAAGCAATACTTCCAAAGATGTTTTTGAAGTCGATGGCGCCAATGGGGTGATCATTTTGCGGGGAAATAATGGCATTGCGGTGGCTTCGGCTCTGTATTATTATTTAACGCAGTACACGCATTGCCAAATAACCTGGAACGGCACCAACCTGAATTTACCCGCCAAATTACCTGTCCCCTCAAAAAAGATCAGGAAAAATACACCTTATGATTATCGTTACTATTTAAATTATTGCACCTATAGCTACAGTATGAGTTGGTGGGATTGGAAACGCTGGGAAAAGGAGATCGACTGGATGGCCCTACATGGTATTAATATGCCCCTGGCCATTACCGGGCAGGAATACGTGTGGAATAAGGTATACACCGACATGGGATTTAGCAAATCCGATATGCAGGACTTTTTTACCGGTCCGGCTTACTTCGGCTGGTTTTACATGGGCAATATGGATAAATGGGATGGCCCTTTACCCGCAAGCTGGATAAACAATCACAAAGACCTGCAATTAAAAATATTAAAAAGAGAGCGGGAGTTAGGCTTAAAACCTGTGCTGCCGGCTTTTACAGGGCATGTGCCTGCTTCATTTAAAACACATTTTCCAAAGGCTAGGCTCAAACAAACCAACTGGAAAAACGGTTTTGCCGATACTTATATCCTGGATTCAGAAGATCCCTTGTTTGCAGAAATCGGCAAGAAATTTATCCAGGAACAAACCAGGATCTACGGAACGGATCATTTGTATTCGGCAGATACCTTTAATGAAAACGAGCCGCCATCCAATGATCCTCACTTTTTGGCTGAATTGAGTGCTAGGGTGTACGATGGAATGAAGGGAGCCGATCCCAAAGCGATTTGGGTTATGCAGGGCTGGTTGTTTTACAGCGACCGTGAGTTTTGGCATGATCAACAAATTAAAGCTTTATTGAATGCTGTGCCTAATGAACACATGATCGTTTTGGATCTGAATACAGATTTTGAACCCATCTGGAAACGCACCAATGCATTTTACGGAAAACCATGGATCTGGAACATGCTGCATAATTACGGTGGCAATATCAGTTTATTTGGCAGGATGGATGCCGTGGCAAAAGAACCCGCTGCTGCCCTTCATGATCCGGCTTCAGGCCGCATGGTGGGTATTGGCTTAACCATGGAAGCTATTGAACAAACACCGGTGTTGTATGAGCTGATGACTCAAAATACCTGGCAAAAAGAATCAATTGACCTGGATAAGTGGTTGCCTGAATATATTCTGAACCGGTATAGTACAAAAAGTACTGCCGCGTTAGAGGCCTGGCAAACACTGCGAAATACTGTTTTTAACGGGAAGGATATCCGTGATGGTGCCGAATCAATCATTACCGGAAGGCCCACGCTTGATTCCGCAGCTGTTTGGACACGTACCAGGCTGAATTATAAACGCAAGGATCTGTTACCCGCATGGGATAAAATGATAGAAGCTATTCCAGCCTGTCAGAAAAGCGACGGTTTTAATTATGACCTGGTTGATGTCTCCCGCCAGGCATTGGCCAATTACGCCAGACCATTGCAGTTAAAATGGCTAAAGGCGTATAACGATAAAGATCGCAAAGCATTTGATCAATACACCGGCGAATACCTGGGGCTTATTGCGGATATGGATAAGTTGCTGGCTACCCGGAAAGACTTTTTACTGGGCCCCTGGATAGCAGGTGCCCGTAACTGGGGAGGCAATGATGATGAAAAAAACCTATATGAGCGTAATGCCCGTAACCTGATCACCCTTTGGGGGGATGAAAATAGTCCGCTGCATGAATATTCCTGCAGGCAGTGGAGCGGCTTGTTGAATGATTTTTATAAAGTACGCTGGCTACAATTTTTTGATCTGCTTGGCAAATCATTGAAAGCTGATAAAGCTCCTGATCTTAAAGCTTTTGACAAATCGATCAGCGCATGGGAATGGCAATGGGTGAATACCCGGAAAAGCTATCCTGTATTGCCTTCTGGAAATAGCGTGGTTATTGTTGAGCAACTGTATAAAAAATACAGGAAAGTGATGGGGGAGGATCTTAAATAAGATGGAAAAGAGCGACGATAAAATTTCCACAAAACCAGCACGCTTGTTATCGCTTGATGCCTTAAGAGGTTTTGATATGTTCTGGATCATGAGCGGGGAGGGCGTTATTCACGCCCTGGCTAAAGCTACGGGCTGGCCACTATTTTTATGGATGTCGAGCCAACTCCACCACACCGATTGGAATGGGATCACCTTTTATGACATGATCTTCCCGCTGTTTTTGTTTATCGCCGGGGTTTCCATGCCTTACTCAATGAGTAATAAGATCAGCAAATACGGTGTTGCTTACCCTGATTTATTGCCCCCTGACGCGAAAAAGGAAATCTACAAATCAATGATCAGGAGAACGTTGATCCTGATTTTTTTAGGTATGGTGGTTAACGGGTTATTTAAATTTAATGGTTATGAAAATACCCGCTTTGCCAGCGTGCTGGGACGTATAGGCCTGGCCTGGTTTTTTGCAGGTCTCATTTATCTGAACTTCGGCTTACGGGGACAAGTTTGGTGGTTCGGTATATTATTACTGGGTTATTGGGCCGCAATGGAGCTGATCCCGGTTCCCGGTTATGGCGCTGGTGTTTTAACCATGAATGGCAGCCTGGAATCGTACATCGATCGTTTATTGCTTCCCGGTAGGCTACATGACAAAGTACATGACCCCGAAGGTGTATTATCCACTATTCCGGCAATTGGTACGGCTATGTTAGGCATCTTTACGGGGCAATTTTTAAAATATGAATCCGTAAAATGGCCCATGTGGAAAAAGGGGCTTGGGCTTTTTATGGCAGGTCTGATATTAATTTCCCTGGGTATGCTGTGGAACATGGTTTTTCCGATCAACAAACGTTTATGGACAAGTTCATTTGTTTTATTTGTCGGGGGATGGAGCTTGACCTTTCTTTCAGTTTTTTATCTGGTCATCGATGTAGCCGGTTATCGAAAGTGGGCTTTCCCTTTTGTGCTTATCGGGGTAAATTCTATCATTATATATTTAGCAGCTGAAGGGATGGTCGATTTTCAGCATACGGCCAATTTCTTTTTTGGCGGACTTATTCATCACCTGTCCCAAAACTGGCAAACTTTCTGGAGCGCTGTTTCGATAGTTATTATACAGCTTGCACTCCTGTACATTTTATACCGGAATAAAATCTTCCTGAAGATTTGACGTATAACTACCCAAAATCGACTGTCTGGAAAATCTCCCAAACAGTCGATTTGAAGTAGGGATATTACTAATTAATTTTTTTGAATAGGCGTTACACGGAACTCAGTCTTATAATTGTTTCTTAAGATACCTATAAACTGAAATTGCCCTATTTTTTCTTCAGATAACAATTTAAAAAGAGTATCTGAACTTTCAATGACCACATCATTAAATGAAAATAATATGTCCCCGCTTTGGATCCCGGCTTTGTCTGCAGGGCTTCCTTTCGCAACATCAGAAATAAACAAAGCCTGTTTATTCGATACTTCGGCTATTGTCCTTAATTTGGGTACAATATCTATTTGCTGCAGTACCAAACCCAGATAAGCCCTCTTAACCTTTCCAAAACGAATCAGCTGACTGGCTATATCTTTTGCTGTATTGATACTGATAGCAAAACATAAGCCCTGGGCTCCACTTATGGTGGCTGTGTTCACTCCAATTACTTCTCCATCTGTATTGATCAGCGGGCCACCTGAATTACCCGGATTTAAAGCCGCGTCTGTCTGGATCATGCTGTCCATCAATCGCCCGTTTTGACTTTGAAGTGTTCGGCCAAGGGCGCTTACAACTCCCGCTGTTACGGTATGCTGAAAACCTAATGGGTTCCCAATGGCTATAACCAATTGACCTATTGCCAATGACTCAGAATCGCCCATGTGAACCGGCATAAAATCAGATGCCGATATTTTTAGTATGGCCAGATCTGTATCCTGATCCTGCCCAACCAGGGCGGCTACATGCGTAGTGCCATCATGCATTTTAACTTTAATTATCTCTGCCTGTTGCACCACATGACTGTTAGTGAAAAGATACCCATCCGAAGAAAACAAGAAACCAGAGCCTGAGCCAACGGGTTGTTCTTTGCCTTTTTGTTGTTTAAAAAGTTCGATTTTGACCACTGCCGTTTTAACTTTCTCTACGGCGTTAATAATGGTCGAAGAATACTGATCCATATAAATCCTTTCAAACATTAGCTATCAATAAATGAACCTATTGAAAAAGGCTGTAATATTTTCCGCATTCCGCATAAATTCATTAAAAAAGCATGCTGTTTTGTCATTAATCAACTTTAAATAAGGCTGATTCTTTAGTTTACCTATTTAATGTGTTGATGATAAATTACAGCTATCTGGTCTTTTCCTTAGCGTAAATATTTTCCATGATTTATTAATATTCTTATCTGGTATACAACTTATTTAAATATTATTATATTAGCTCTGCCAATTAAAGAAGTGTTATTAGGACAATTATTGTCCATTAGAACCTATTGATAATTAAACATTTACCTGGTAATTCCTGGTTGATAAAGTGCACTTATCAACTTTTTATCAGAAACAGCAATTAGTACACAGCACCCTCTTACTCAAACCCCAGAGTATCAGGAAGTGATATTATTTGCCCTTGCCCAGGCACCCGGATACCGGGTATCGCTCATATCAGCCTTTTTATTGAATTAATCAATTAGTAAAAAATAAACTAAAACAATTGCCTATGGAAAAATGAGCTAAAACGATTATTAAAGCCAGAGAGGTCATTACTTGTTGATTCCCTCCTGAAAGAATCTGCACATCTTATTACACAAATTAAGTATTAACTAATTTAAAAAAGCTATGAAACACAATTTGGATAGGAATTACCCCCTGCTAAAAGTTTGTAAAACTATTCTGTACCAAATATTAATAGTTCTGATATTTGCACCTTTATCCTATGCAGGTGTTACTAATACCCGGAAAATATTACCAAAACCTATATCCGGAAGAAAAAATAACATAAATACCCCTGTAAAAATTTCCGGTAATGTAAGTGATCAGGCTACAGGCGAGAAACTGATCGGCGTATCGGTCATGGTTAAAGGTACCAATAACGGTACGGTAACTGATGTTAATGGACACTTTACCCTCACCGCCCCCGATGATGGGACTCTGGTGGTAACCTACATTGGCTATAACACTTTAGAGGTTCCTGTTAATGGAAAAAATGCCCTCAATATTAAACTGCAAGCCTCATCAAAAGGCCTCACCGAGGTTATAGTTGTGGGGTATGGCGTACAAAAAAAGGTAACTGTTACCGGTGCCGTGGCATCTGTAAAAGGGGCCGATCTGGAAAAGTCGCCTACGGTAAATTTATCAAATACGCTGGCTGGTCGTTTACCCGGAGTTACAGCGGTACAATCCAGCGGCGAACCTGGCTATGATGGCTCCGCTATCCACATCCGCGGAACAAACAGTCTGGGTAACAGTGATGCGCTGGTTGTTATTGATGGTGTGCCAGACAGGGCCGGAGGTTTAGAGCGTTTAAACTCGGCCGATGTAGAAAGCATATCGGTTTTAAAGGATGCGTCGGCGGCTATTTATGGTTCAAGGGCGGCAAATGGTGTTATTTTGATCACTACCAAACATGGTAAATCAGGAAAAACGCAATTGTCATATGATTTTAATCAGGGTTGGGCGCAGGCAACGGTAATACCCAAAATGTCTAATGCTGCCGAATACGCTACCCTGAATAATGAAATTACATTGTATAACAGCGATATCCCTGTATCTGATTGGGGGGCAGCGTGGGCAGCTTTTAATACAAAAGGCAATTACACATTGCAAAGTGGAAAGGTAATTAACGCGGCCTTTCAACCTGCCGATATACAAAAATACCGCGATGGTTCAGACCCGCTTGGCCATCCTAATACCGATTGGTTTGGTACTACCTTAAAAACATGGTCGCCTCAAAGTCGTCACAATCTTCAGTTAACTGGTGGTTCAGACAATGTGAAATTCTTAACCTCTTTGGGCTACACCAACCAGGATGGTTATTACAAAAATTCCGCAACGGGTTACAAGCAGTATGACTTCCGTGTAAACCTTGACGCCCGGGTAAATAAATATATCAATACCAGTATTGGTGTAACGGCGCGGGAGGAAGCCCGTAATTTCCCGACACAAAGCGCTGGATCTATATTTCGGATGTTGATGCGCGGTAAACCGACAGAGCAGGAAGTTTGGCCCAACGGCTTACCTGGACCGGATATCGAAAATGGACAGAACCCTATTGTAATAACCACCAACAAAACGGGGTATGACAGGGACAGGAGAGACTACTTTCAAACCAATGGAAAGGTTGAATTGCAGATCCCCGGAGTAGAAGGCTTAAAGTTAACGGGTACGGCTTCTATCGATAAATATATAAAACGGGAAAAGGTGTGGTCAACCCCGTGGACATTGTATTACTGGGATCATAAATCCTTTGAGGCAGATGGTAAAACTCCCGTGCTTACACCCAGTGTGCGTTCTACCTTTACTGATCCGCGGTTGTCACAAAGCGATGAAAATAAACTGAACGTTTTACTCGGTGGTTTTGTTAATTACGATCGCACTTTTGGCGATCATACCATCAACCTGATGGCAGCCGTAACCCGTGAAACCATAAGTGATGATTATTTTAGCGCTTATCGCCGCTATTTTCTGTCGTCCGATGTCGATCAGTTATTTGCCGGTGGCGATGCGGAAAAAGATAATTCTGGCGGTGCATATGACCGTGCCCGGTTAAGCTATTTTGGCAGGGCGGCCTATAATTATAAACAAAAATACCTGGCGGAATTTTTATGGCGTTATGACGGATCATATATTTTCCCGGCAGCACATCGTTTTGGATTTTTTCCGGGCTTGTTGTTAGGTTATAACATATCTCAGGAAGATTTTTGGAAAAGCAACTTTAAAGCCATCAATTACTTAAAGATAAGGGCCTCATATGGGCAAATGGGGGCCGAGCCATATTACAATAATGTATTACAGGAAAACCAATATCTATCAACCTATGGCTTTGGAAGTTATATACTTAATAATCAGGTAACCAAATCACTATATGAGCTTCGGGTGCCTAATCCTAATTTTACATGGGAAGTAGCCAATAATTACGACATAGGCTTAGAAGGAGAGTTGTTTGAAGGCCGCGTTAGTTTTGAATTGGATTACTTCTATAACAAGCGAACTAATATACTTTGGGCGCGCCAGGGTTCAACGCCTGCAAGTGCGGGTATAAGTAATCTTTTACCACCCGAAAATATAGGCAAGGTTAATAATAAAGGTTATGAGTTTAAGATAGGGTATAAAGGGAAGATTGGTGAGCTCAAATATAATGTGAGCATCAACGGAGGATACGCCAAAAACAAGATCATATTTCAGGATGAAGCACCTGGCGTTCTGCCTTATCAGCGCCAAACCGGAATGCCGATCGGAGCCCCGCTTTTATATGTTGCCGACGGCGTGTTTAGAGACCAGGCCGAAATTAATGCCAATAAGTTAGATTATAGTGAAATGACCCCCCAGCTTAAACCTGGCGATCTGAAATTTAAGGATGTTAATGGCGATGGTAAAATTAATGGTGATGACCGTAAAAGAATGGATATGGGCCTAACGCCCAAGTTTACCGGTGGTTTTGCTATTAACCTGCAATACAAAATGTTTGATCTGTCTATATTATTCCAGGGAGCAACGGGCGGTTACTTACCGGTTGACACAGAATCGGGCGATATCGGTAATTATCTGCAATATACTTATGACCACCGCTGGACAGTTGACAAGCCAAGCAGCGTTGACCCGCGTATAGCTAACAGGGGCGATGCCTGGTACTCCCTGGGCAACAAGGCCAATACTTACTTCTACAGAAGCACCAATTATCTCCGGTTAAAAAATGTGGAATTGGGTTATAATCTGCCTGGTCAGATAACCCAAAAAATTGGGATGAGCAATTTACGGGTATATGTAAGCGGTCTTAACCTCATTACCTGGGATAAATTACACATATGGGATCCGGAGTCGCTTTCTGGCAACGGACAGTATTATCCGCAGTCAAGAATTTTCAATACCGGTGTCAGAGTAACCTTTTAATAACGAAAACCATGAAAAATTTAATCAAAAATATTTTAACTGTATTAATTGTTTCGGGCGCGTTACTTACCTCGTGTAAGAAAGATTTTTTAAATACCAAGCCCTTAACAGAAGTGCCTTCTGAGGATACCTGGAAAAATGGTGCTCTCTCTGCCGCGTTTGTAAATGAAATTTATAACGGCTTAGGCAACGGTGGGTTTGATGAGCAGGAACTGGCTTCGCTCTCAGACGAAGCTGTATTTACCCATCCCGGAAGAGGTATAAATATCATCAACGAAGGTACCGTTGGGCCAAGCAATATTGGCTGGACAAACAACACCTACGAATGGGGAAGCATGTACAACCGGATCAGATCATGTAATGTAACATTACAAAATCTGGTCAGCTCGCCAATTGATCAATCGCTCAAGGAACGCCTGCAAGGGGAAGCTCATTTTTTACGGGCTTATTATTATCAGCAGTTGGTAAGGTATTATGGGGGGACGCCACTCATTACCAAAGTATATAAGCTTAACGAAGCAGATTATTCGGCCGCGAGAAATAGTTATGCCGATTGTATTAAATTTATTACCACAGATTGTGACAGTGCTATTACCCTGTTAACCGGCAAAACGATGGATGCTGGCAGGGCAACTGTGCCAGCGGCGCTGGCATTAAAATCACGCGTACTGTTATATGCCGCGAGTGACCTGCATGATATACCTACTGCTAAGGCTAAATCCGCAGTGATCAGCGCTTATGCGCATCCCGAACTTTTAGGTTATATAAGTGGCGACAGGACAGCTCGCTGGCAGGCAGCAAAAGACGCGGCCAAAGCAGTTTTGGATGCCGCGGGAACTGGATATAAGCTTGACTTGGGTTCACCGGCTTCGTTTGATGATGCTAAGACTAATTATATCTCCATAGCGATGGGAGGTGGTAGTAAAGCCAAATTTGTTGATGCGGCGGCGGCATCTGAACTTATTTTTGCGCGCTATTTTGTTGCCGGTAAAGATGAAGGGGGCGAAAATGTAGGCTTAAATAATGGACCCAATGGTTATCATAACTGGGCAGGTAATACGCCGGTTGAAAATTTAGTGAGCGATTATGAGAACATCGATGGTACTAAATTCGACTGGAATAACCCGGCCAATAAAGCCGCGCCTTATAAAAACAGGGATCCGCGGTTCTATGCTTCTATCTTGTTTGATGGTGCAGGATGGAAACCCCGCGACAAAATATCAGGTAATGTTGATCCGGCCAATCAAATTCAAACCGGGAGCTACCAGGTAGGTTCAGGAACACTGGCTGGCCTGGATACCCGCCAAAGCAGCATCGAAAACTGGAACGGCAGCTGGACCGGTTACTATGTGCGCAAGTTTATTGATATCGATCCTAATGTGGTGGATAATAACACTAAACAGTTTATCCCGTGGCCGTTCTTCCGTTATACAGAGGCAGTATTTAATTATGCCGAAGCCTGTATAGAATTAGGTCAGGACGCCGAAGCTAAGATATGGCTAAACAAGATCCGTTTTCGCGCGGGGATGCCTGCCCTTACAGAATCAGGCGATGCCTTGAGGCAACGTTATCGTAATGAGCGAAGGGTAGAGATGGTTTATGAAGAACAACGCTACCACGACGCACGTCGTTGGATGATAGCACCCACAACCCTGGGGCGAAAGCTGATCTTTATAACCGTAACCGGCACATTAAAGCCCGGCCAAACAGCCCCATCGCCTTACAAGCATGACGAAACTATTTATAATTATACCTATACGCCCGCAATTGATAACGGTATCGAAAACAGGCAATGGCTCGATAAGATGTACTTTTTGCCTATCAGTTTAACTGAAGTAAATAAGAACCTCAAGTTAATCCAAAACCCGGGGTATAATTAAAAAAGCAGTTAGATTATTTTAACAAAATAATTTGCTCAGAAGGCTTTGCTGTTATTAACGGCAAAGCCTTCTTCTTTTAACCTGGTTAAATCATGGGCTTATTATATAGCGTTAGTATCTGCCTAAAATATATTAAAAATGGTATGCATAAGGTTTAATATGGCTGCTTGGATGTAACAAACCTATGATAATTAAAATATTTATTTTTTTTCTGAGCTTAATTAATAAATTTAGAAGTAAGTCGATACATATGAAAAAAACAATACTTTTTTGCTTTCTCTTTTTTGCTCTTAAAATTTGCACCGCGCAGGAAACGTTCCCGGTTAACGGTGCATGGGATATTCGCCCGGGGCAGTATGCTTTTACCAATGGTACCATAATTACCAGCGCCGATCAAACAATAAGTGGGGGCACTTTATTGGTTAAAGACAGGATAATTGAAGCCGTTGGTAAGGATATCCCTATTCCCAAAGGATATACTGTAGTTAACCTGGAGGGGAAGTTTATTTACCCCGGACTAATTGACGCTTATTCCACCTATGGCATGCCTGAACAACCAAGACAGGCCTTTGGAGCCGGAGGTTTTGGAGGGCGTACCATCGTCCCTGTATCAACCAAACCCGGAGCTTATGGCTGGAATGAATCCATAAAACCCGAAATGAATGCTAAAACAGTATTTCATGGAGATGCTGCAAAGAGCGAAGATCTAAAGAAGAACGGCTTCAGTACTGTACAATCGCTCATACATGATGGTATTGCCCGCGGAACTTCGGTTGTGGTGAGCTTAGGCGATGAGCGCGACAATTTAGTGATGCTGAATGATCAGGCAGCTGCGCACTATTCTTTCAATAAAGGGACAGCTGCCACAAATTATCCATCATCATTAATGGGCAGTATAGCGTTGCTACGCCAAACCTACTATGATGCGCAATGGTATAAAACACAAAAAGGAGAATATAACATTTCCCTTGATGAGTTTAACCGGACACAAAATCTGCCACAGATTTTTGAGGTAAGTGACCCGCAAAGCATTTTACGGGCAGACAAAATAGCCAGGGAGTTTGGCCGGCATTATATTTACAAAACAGATGGCCAGGAGTATCAGCGAATTGCTGCTATAAAGGCCACTGGCAGTGAATTTATCATCCCCATAAATTTCCCGGAACCTTATGATGTGGAAGACCCAATGGATGCCCGGAGCATTAAATATGAGCAATTAAAAAACTGGGAACTGGCCCCAACCAATCCGGGGGCTTTGGAAAAGGCAGGTGTGAAATTTGCTATAACCTCTTATGGTTTAACCAATGCCCGTGATTTTTGGACAAACATCAGAACAGCCATCACCTCTGGACTCAGTGAAAAACAAGCCCTGAACTCATTGACAACCATTCCGGCAGAAATGCTTGGTGTAGCCGATAAAGTAGGCACTTTGACCAAAGGTAAACTGGCCAGCTTTATTATTACTTCGGGCGGTCTGTTCAAGCCTGATAACATTATTTATGAAAACTGGACCGAAGGCCGCCAATATGTGGTAAGTAAGATGAACGTTGCCGACTTACGGGGCAATTATCAGGTTAACGGAACCGGTTTTGCCAATACCTCTTTAACTATCAGCGGTACACCGGGTGTATATGAAGCGAGTGTTAAACGTTCTGGCGTGGATAGTACCCGTACCCGGGGCACTATTACCAGGGCCGGCGACCGGGTAAGCATCTATTTTGATTATAAGAAAAATCCGGAAGGTATTATCCGTTTATCGGGCTACATATCTTCGGTTTCCCCGATAACATTGAAAGGGGATGCCGTATTTCCTGATGGATCATTGAGCAAGTGGACAGCAACATTTACTGGTGCTGCACCGCCATCCAGATCTCCGCAAGATAGCCCCAAACCTAATGCAAGCGTGGGGCCGGTCATTTATCCGTTTACAGCGTTCGGTAATGCCGAGATCCCCAAATCAGAGACTGTATTACTAAAAAACGGTACTGTTTGGACAAATGAAAAAGATGGCGTATTAAAAAATACCGACGTTTTAATTGAGAACGGTAAAATAAAGGCGGTAGGTAAAAACCTGTCATCAGCAGGGGCAAAAGTAATTGATGCCACAGGCAAGCACATATCTGCCGGTATTGTGGATGAGCACTCTCATATCGCGGCAACAGGAGGGATTAATGAAGGTACACAATCTGTTACTTCAGAGGTTCGTATTGCGGATGTTATTGATGCGGAAGATATCAACTTGTACAGACAACTGGCCGGTGGGGTAACCACGTCGCATATATTACATGGTTCGGCTAATGCCATTGGCGGTCAAACACAATTAATTAAGCATCGCTGGGGTATGCTGCCCGAAGAGATCAAGTTAGCTGGTGCTGACGGCTTTATCAAATTTGCCCTGGGCGAAAACGTGAAAGGAAGTAATAATGGCGCGCCTGCTAATAATGCAGCCCTGCGCTTTCCGCAAACACGCATGGGGGTTGAAGAAGTATATATAGATGCCTTTACACGCGCTAAAGAATATAAGGCAGCCCGTGCCGCAAAAGGAAGTACCACCCGAAGAGACCTGGAACTTGATGCCCTGGTAGAGATATTGGATAACAAACGCTTTATCACCTGCCATTCCTACGTGCAATCGGAGATCAATATGCTGATGCATGTTGCCGATTCGATGGGTTTCCGTATCAACACCTTTACCCATATACTGGAAGGCTATAAAGTGGCTGATAAAATGAAAGCGCATAATATTGCCGGTTCAACTTTTTCAGATTGGTGGGCATACAAAAGCGAAGTGGCAGAGGCTATCCCGTATAATGGTAAGCTAATGCATGAAGTTGGCTTGGTAACCGGCTTTAACTCTGATGATGCCGAAATGGCCCGTCGCCTGAATCAGGAAGCCGGAAAAGCCGTAACCTACGGACACATGAGCGAGGAAGATGCTTTAAAGCTGGTGACCCTGAACCCTGCAAAAATGATGCATGTAGATAACCGCATAGGCAGTATTAAAGCGGGTAAAGATGCCGACATTGTTTTATGGTCGGCCGATCCATTGTCTGTTTATGCAGTTGCCGAAAAAACCTTTGTTGATGGGGTGCTTTATTGGGATATTGAGAAGGATGCCGAAAAACAAAAAGCCCTGGCAGCAGATGAAGCTCGTATCATACAAAAAATGCTGGAAGCCAAAAGCAAGGGCGCAGCTACGCAAAGACCAACGGCTATCCGCCGTCGTCTTTATGAGTGTGAAAGCGTAGAAGAAGACAATTTTGTAGTGGCCGACGACTATACAGAAATGGAGCGGGCCAAAGAAGCAGCACGCGAAGCAAGAGATCATAATGAGCAATAATTCCCCATTTAAAATCAACATGAAGAAGACTATATTAAGTTTAGGAGGATTATTGCTTGGCATTTCCTTCTCATACGGGCAGGCAAATATTTCACCAGCCAAACCACAGGTAAAGCCTGTAGTAATTACAGGAGCAACTATACATATCGGAAATGGACAGGTAATTAACAACGGTTACATCACTTTTGTAAAAGGTAAAATTACAGGTGTTGGTGAAGGCGCTGCACCGTCGGTTGCAGATGCAGAAGTGATCGATGCCACCGGTAAACAAGTATATCCCGGGTTTATTGCCCCAATGACCACATTAGGCTTAGTTGAGGTGGAAGAGGGCGCCCGTGGCACCGTTGACGATACAGAAACAGGTGATCTCAACCCGCATGTACGCTCATTAGTAGCTTACAATACCGATTCCAAAGTTATTCCTACAGTACGTTCCAATGGCATTCTACTGGCTCAGCCTACTCCAAATGGAGGCGTGATCTCCGGGGAATCGTCCGTAGTACAATTGGATGCCTGGAACTGGGAGGATGCGGCTTATAAAAAAGATATCGCCATCCATTTAAACTGGCCTACGGCTGCCGTAGGTGGCCGCGAAAGGAGAGGGGCAGTGCCGGTACCCGGAGTTGTGCAGGAAACGCCTGCCCAGCGTGCCCAGAAAAAGGTAGATGAGATCACCAGTTTATTTGAGCAAGCTAAGGCCTATGCGGAAATAGCTAAGCCCGCGGTAACCAATATTCGTTTTGAGGCTATGAAGGGTTTGTTTAACGGCACAAAAAAACTGTTCATCATTGCTGATAACGCCAAAGAAATAGGACAGGCCGTCATGTTTTCCAAACGCTTTGGTATTTCGGCGGTCATTGTTGGCGGTAAAGAGTCATACCTGGTCACCGACCTGTTACGGGAAAATAACGTGCCGGTAATTATCCGTGAAACCCAGGCCTTGCCCGACAGGGATGAGGATGATGTTTACCTGCCGTACAAATTACCCAAGCTATTACAGGATGGGGGTGTACTTTACAGTTTGACAGGTACAGGCTTCTGGCGGCAGCGTAATTTACCTTTTGAAGCAGGACAGGCTGTAGGATACGGGCTTACCAAAGAACAGGCTTTATCCATGATCACGATGAACAATGCCAAAATACTGGGTATAGATAAAACCACGGGCACCTTAGAGACCGGGAAAGATGCCAACCTTTTTATATCTAAAGGCGATGCCCTGGATATGATAGGCCTTGATGTAGAAACCGCTTTTATACAAGGCCGCAATATCAACCTGGATAACCTGCACAAGCAGCTTTACAAAAAGTTTAGTGACAAATATGGCTTAAAACTATAATCGGCTTTTTGGGTATAAAATTGGGTTTACATGGTTTACACTTTTTAAAGTTTTTATAGATTTATATAATTGATAATCAGGTAATTAATAATTATTCATGTCGTTTTTTGGGTTTACACTGTAAACCATGTTTGAGGGCCTCCGCGGGAGACGTTGAGGGAAATGTAGAAGATGTTAAATTTAAAAGCATGGGATATGTGCGATTCCCCCCTTGGTAAGGTAATAGCCCATCATATGACAAAAAGGATGAAAATGTTCAAAAAAGGGTGGCTGTCACCCTGAGCTCCGTCGAAGGGTAGAGCGCAGAGGCCTGCCCACCATGCTTCGACGGAGCTCAGCATGACAGCCTTTTTAGATAGCTGCCAATGATTGGCGATTACTCTTTCGAAGAGGCCTGCAAGGACATAAATTGATGTTAAGAAATTGTTTAAAAAAACTTGTTCATTCTTTCAATTGCTTATTAGCTTAATTTTATAAATTGCCGACGCAATATGAGTAAATATCTGATCCTCTTTATTTTTATAGGCCTTACCACATCGCTGTTTTCTAAAACGCATGTGCGCAGATTTAAATTAACTCATAAAATAAAACATGCAAGTGCCAGTCTATCAACAGATAGTGTTTCGGCAGATACACTGCTTCATTTTGCACAATCTCTTTTGGGTACACGGTACCGTTCCAGGTGTTCTGATCCATCAATAGGTTTCGACTGCTCTGGGTTTGTAAGTTATGTTTTCAAAAAATTCAACTTTAATGTACCCCGTTCGTCATGCGAGTTTATTGGTGTGGGTACAAAAATAAGATTAGAGGATGCCCGGCCTGGTGATATCATCCTGTTTACAGGTACTAAAAAACATACCCGCAGAATTGGGCATGTAGGCATTGTATACTGCAATTCAAGCGACGAGTTTAAATTTATCCACTCTACATCAGGTAAAGAACATGGTGTTACTATATCCAATATGGACGAAAGGTATAAACGCCGCTTTGTACAGGTTATCCGCTTGTTAATTTAACAATTTATCCATCCAATTTGATATAAAAAAAGCTTCTTTGATCATCAAAGAAGCTTTTTTTATGAGGATTCTTCGTCCGTTTAACAAATAATTAATTCTTCTGTTGTGAAAGAAAGGTAATTAGCGAGGCGAATTCTTCGTATGATAACGCGTTGGCAAGGCCTACAGGCATCATGGATGTTTTCAATTCCTTGCGACTGATGATATCAGCAGCTTTTACTGTAAAAACATTGCCTGTTATATCCCGCATCACTATTTTTTGGGCCGATTCTTCGGTAATAAAACCCATATAGCTTTTGTTTCCTTTTGCAGATATTACAACGGTAGCAAAGCCCTGCGAAATCGACGCGCTTGGTTTAAGCACCGACTCGGCAATTTGCTGCCTTGTCATGATGGAACCGATCTGTCCCATAAACGGCCCTTTCAGCTTTTCGCCTCGGGTAAGGCTATGGCAAGCTATACAACCCTGGCGGGCAAAAAGAGCTTTTCCCTTTAACGGATCTCCTTTTATTTTAGCGATCATGATCATCACATCTTCGATAGAAGATTTCCCGATCTGTCCTTTTTTATTTGTGATCTTGGCCAGATCGATCTTAACTTCTTTTGGGGCAACACCTTTGTCTTCACCACCAAACGCTGTAATCCCCATTTGATGGCGGGCATTTAAATTGGCAAAAAATTGTTTTCCAGCTGGGCTTGATTTGGTCCATTCGGCTTTTAAAAATTGCGCAATCTGTGGCGAACCTGCCCAGGTAACCCCTTTGTAAATTGGCCCATGCGAATCTGGTCTGGTACCCCACCACCAGGAAGCATCATAATCGGCTTCCTTTTTATAAAGGCGTGATAACGTTACCAGTATTTGCTTTTTAGTTTTATCATCTTTGACTTTGGCATAGGATTTAATTAAACCATCAACAGCTTTAGTATCATACATATACCTTAAAGCCCATAAGGCCAGGGTTGAATTCGCGGTCCCGATAGCGTTAACACAATCATCAACTGCGTTCATACTTACCAGGGCTCTTACCGCAAGGTGTGGTAATATAATGGCCGCATTTGGTTTGGCATGCGGGCCCTCTTCGTTTTTGTTTGGCGCCACAAAAGTAGCCGGAACCGGTGTTGCTAATAAGGGCTGTGCTGTAGCTATTCTGCCCAAACGGTTCAAACCAACTATAGCTGCCGCCTGAACTCGCTCAGAAGGATCTTTTAAAGCAGTTAAGAACGGTTCAGTGGGAACATTTTGAATGCCAGCCTTTCTATCTGCCAGTGCCCTTAAGGCAAATTCTCTTAAGTCTTTATCCTTTGTAAGCTGTACTAATGCAGGTACCCCATTTTCACGGGCTGCCTGGGCATAGGTATAAACACCCGCTACCCGGGCATATAATGGAAGGCTTGCATCATTTGCAATTTGAAGCGACAGTTTGCTGGCTTCTTCAACCGGGCGGGTAAGCAGTTCCTGAGAGGCATTTAATCGGGCCACTGCACTTGCTGATTTAAGCAGGCCTGCCAAATCGCTTGTTGAAGCAGCTTTAAGATCGGGGAAAGCTTTATAGGTCCAGTTTTGAGGTACCGCTCTTACAACATACCCTTTGGCCGCATCGCCAGAGTAACCGGCGCCGTCCCATGCAGAAAGATAGAGCCTTCCGGATCCATCTACATCAAGATCTGTAATTTGTGGTAACTGGATAAATTCTTCTTCTTTTTGCTGAAAGCTTGCTCCATCGGGTTTTAAACGATTAATATACAATTCGCTTCTTCCCCAGTCGGCTGTCATTGGTACACGATTGTATTTTTCGGGCCAGGTAGGTTCGTCCATAAATAAGGAGCCCGTACCTGATCCACCCCCTAAATCAACCAGGGCCGGTAAGATCTCATCTGTAAAGTGCTGAAACAATACTGGGTATCCATATTCGCCCGATTGTATATGATGAGAAAAACGGATGTTCCATCCGCCGCCATCATTGGTATTGTCCCTGGTGAAAACATTCATGTACGGATCAATGGCAACATCATAAATATTCCGGGTGCCGTGGGTGTAGATCTCCATCTCGGTTCCATCTGGCCGCACCCTCACTATGCCGCCACCCAGCATGGTTAGCTTTTTGCCGCTGCGGTCTATCGCATCATGAAAACCAAAATCACCTACAGCAATATATATCCAGCCGTCAATGCCCATTCGTATGCCGTTAGTAGCATGGTCTGTACCTCTTTCGGCCAGCATGTGTGCATTGCTTATATGTTCAATAAGCGGTTTTGGAGGGCCGTCGGCAATGCCATCCTGGTCTTTATCTGTAAAAACCTCCAGGTTCATCCCGGTCGCTTTACCTGTTTCTTTGGAAAATACGGTGTGCATCACAAAAACCTGGTTGCCCATAACCAGGATTCCACGGGGATCATCAACTTCGGCAAATTCTGTATGCTTGTCTATCTTACCGTCATTGTCGCTGTCTACCAACCTGATGATTTTTCCTTTTCCGGGAGTTTTACCCAGGGAACCTATCATATCTACGCCAACAAATACTTCGCCTGTTGGCGCTGTTGCAATACAGGCAGGACTTGGTGTAAGCTCGGGGCCGGCAAACCTGGTAATGGTTAATCCATCTGGTCCACGTGCGGTATCTCTTTGCCCGATAATTGATACATGGTTTCGATTGAGCGAAGCCTGCTTAATTTGAGGTTGATCTTCTTGAAAAAAGGCACCTGTAAAATATCTAAGCGTACCGAAAAAAACGACGACAAAAAACAAGGTGAAAGACAGTTTTAGCATAAGGTTAAAATTTTAGGAAATAATAAGTGTTATTTAAACGGATAAATTTATGCGTTTCATTTAATGGTAGGTGCATTTTTTATTTAATTTATTATTACCCATGCGTTTTTAGTCCATATCTGGACAAAAGACCTATAAAATATAAAAACAGTGATGCGGGGATTGAAGCGCAACATAAGGTAGTTACAACTCATTTATCTAAACATGTCTTTACGTTCAAAGGGCGCGGTTCGATTTTGGAGAGGAGGAGCAGAACCCTTTTTGCGCTTTCAGAAATTAATTTAATGAATTACTGATCAATTGTTTTAGTTTATAAAAAGGAAAAATGGGTTCAGTATCTCATCCTGGCGCGCACCATATCAATGTGTCAACTAAACTTCAGATATCATGTTTATGGACCTAAGTTCTTTACCGGAAAAATAGTTTTGATGTCATTCACTTCTCAGGCTTTTCACCGGGTTTGCTTTGGCTGCTTTTACTGCCTGGAAACTTATGGTTGCCAGTGCAATAATTGTTGCAGCAAGTCCGCCTACAGCAAATAACCACCAACTGATGTTGATGCGATACGCATAATTCTGCAGCCATTGGTGCATGTAATACCATGCAATGGGGGTAGCAATGGCAAAGGCGATGGCGATGAGTATGATAAATTCTTTTGAAAACAAATAAACGATACTGCCTGCAGTAGCACCAAGCACTTTACGGATACCAACTTCTTTTATTCGCTGCACTGCCATGAATGAGGCTAAACCATACAAGCCCAAACAGCTAAGGAATATGGCGATTGCTGCAAAAATTTTATACAAAGCCGATAACTGATTTTCCTGTTTGTAAAAACTTGCAATTTTATCATCCAAAAACTTGTATTCATAAACAAAATCGGGAAATGTTTGGTCAAATACTTTTTTAACCAATTGCATGGTAGAAGACATGTTGATGGTTGACAGTTTTATGCCAACCTGGTTGTACATGGCGATGTCGGTAGTGATGAGCAATGGGGCAAGATCATTGCGGAAAGAACGGTTATTAAAATCTTTCAATACGCCAACAACGGTTCCTTTGATCTGATCGTGCCACGTGGTCATATGCTTGTTCAATATGTCTTCAGGTTTTTTCAGCCCCAAACTTTTCACCAGTGACTCGTTCACTAAAAATTCTCCTGCGGTATCGGCCGGGTGCATATTTCTGCCGGCTATCAGCGGTAATTTATAAGTGGGCACATATTCGTCGTCGGCAAATTTGGTAATAACCTGGAAGTCTGTTTGTTTTATAGCCTTGTCATACTTGATGATGCTCCATAGATCGGTGCCGTTTTCAACCGGGGTATTGGAACTATAGGTAACCGCCTGCACGCCGTTTACGGACATTAGCTGTTTTCTTAAATAACCCAGCTTGCTGAGGCGAAGACTATCCACACGAAAAGGGACATTGATGATGGCGTCTTTATCAAAGCCCAGCGGTTGGTTCATAAAATAATCCATTTGCTTTACGATGATAAGCGTCCCGATGATGAGCGCCTGTGCAATGATGAATTGAAATACAACCAATCCCCGCCTTAATGAAATTCCTTGTGTATTTGATACGAGCTTACTCTTTAACGCATTAACAGGGTTGAAACGTGATAAAACAATGGAAGGATAAAAGCCAGCGAGGGCGGTTACAGCAACAGTTACCGTCAAAAGAAATAAAATGATCGCTGGGTTGCTGAATATGTTGAATGCAAGAGAAAGTTCTAAAAGCCGGCCCATTGGAGGCAATGCGAAAATCGCAATAATTGTTGCAAGCGTTACAGCGCTTATTACGATCAAAAATGTTTCGACGATGAACTGTATCTGTAATTGGGATTTGTTGCTCCCCAACACCTTTCTTACGCCAACTTCCTTTGCGCGATTAACGGCTTGCGCAGTAGACAGGTTAACAAAGTTTACGCAGGCTATTAACAGGATGAATGCGGCGATGAGCCACAATACATTGAGCAGTTCGTGACTGATAGTTTTGTTACTGTAATTGCCCACCTGGGTATCATAATGTACTGCACTTACTGGCTGTAGAATATGTAGAATATGATTATCTTTATTAAGGGCAGATGCTACCTTTCGCCAGTATGATCTTAATTGCTGATTAAAATTATCGGCAGAAGTGTTTGGCGGCAGCAAAACATAGCAACCAAAACCAGCTACATTTCCGTCCCAATCGGTAGATTTTGCCAGATAATCCCCTGTAAAACCTGTTCCATAAGATACAACAACTTTTAGCTGAAAATCTGTATTTGCCGGTATGTTGGCCAGGATGCCTGAAACTTTTAATACATCGGTGCCGTGTTCGAACATATAGCCGCCCATTTCCAGTTTAATGGTTCTGCCCATTGCTGTTTTCCAGTTGCCGAAATATTTTTCTGCGATCTCTTTTGTAAGGAATACGTTGTTCGGATCTTTTAATGATTCATACGAACCTGCAAGCAACGGAAAATCGAATATTTTAAAGAATGATGGCGACATATAAAACACCCCGTGCTGCTCTTTAAAATTTTTTTCCGTATTTCCATTATTATCAATGATCATCAGCTGGTCATCGTGGCTGACAAAGATCGGTGCTACCTGTTCTATTTGGGGGAAAGCCGTTTTCAATCCTAAAGGCATTGGAAAAGGAACGGCTTTCCCATAAGAAACATTTCCTGATTCTGCGCTATGATATTCGGTTAACACGCGGTAAATGCGATCTTTTTTGGAGTGAAAAATATCGAAGCTTGTTTGATATTGTATAATGATAAAGATCACCATACAAACGGCAATACCAACAGCCAAACCGGTAACATTAATAACGGTATAACTTTTATTGCGCAGCAGGCTGCGCCGTGCTATTTTTAAATAATTCCTAAACATATAATTGCCGTTTAATTTTTCATGAGACCACTTTGGCAGGGTTTCACGATGCAATAATACCGGCGCAGATGGAGAATGACTTCCCAAATTATAAGATGGGTACTCTTTTTTTAGTTCATTTTTATATTCCAGCGGGCTTTTCCCGGTCATTTGCTTGAAAATGCGGCTAAAAGTGCTTTGAGAATTGAATCCAGATTCAAATGCAATGCCCAGGAGGGTAAGGTGATCATAAGCAGGGTCCTGCATTTTGCGGGTCGCTGCCTGTACACGATATTCATTGATGAAATCATTGAAGCTTTTTTTGAGTGCGGTATTGATGATCCGGGATAATTCATGGGTAGTCATCCCCAGCTTTTCGGCCAGTGAGCTTAAGCTTAGTTCCGGGTCCTGGTAATACAGGTTGGCTTGCACGGTTTTCTTTAGCCAAATACCCATTTGCTTCATTTCCACAGGAAGCGCTGGCTTTAAAAATGGTGGTGGGGCGACTAGCATGCCGGCGTCCTGTCTTAAAAAAGCTACGGCTGATATCCAGATGCTTATTACCGCTAAAAGAAGATATAAAGGATAATAAGCATGTATACTTAATTGGTAATGGTAATAAAAATAGTTTACAGCCGTAAAAGGTATCCACAATAGCCATAACAAGCCAAAAACTATCAATAAATTTTGCAGCCACCGCAATTCGTACCGGTACCTATCGCCCCCATTAAATTTCATACCCTGGTAAAAGCGTTCTATCAGCCTATAAGACGCGTACAGGTAGGTGCTGACTGAAATAAACATCAGCAATTGTAATATAGGGTTCAGCAGATGAAAGGTCGGCGTTTCATCAATAGCTGCACCGGTTTTTATACTATCCATAACTTCCAGCGCCTGGGCAGTTAGTTCCAGTAGCAAGGGACTAAAATGCAGCAGATCATTAGACCGGAATTTATATTCCGGCCGGGTTATTTTAAGTACATAAAAGAAAATAAAGGGTCCGGGCGCAAGCGAAAATTGCAGCGGAAGCCAGCTCCAGCGCGAAAAATAAGCTTCAAGACCGATGTCCCTGCCCAGTACCCAGAGCAGCCACAACGCCGTTGTAGTCAGGGCCAAACTCAAGAAGCGGTTTGCAGCCCGGTTTATTCTTTTGATGAACCACAACTGCAGAGTAAAAGAGACCCCAATAAATATCGCTCCCAGGAAGGCCAGGTCGTAGATATTAATATGGAAAGTATAAGTATTCAATTGAAGTGTTTAAAAGCAATCGCTGTTCCAAACATATAACTTATTGATATATAAAAAATTATATGAAATAAAATATTTGTGCTGTAACAAAATCGAACATTGGGCCGTTCGGTTTTGGATAGTGCAGCAGTCCTTTGAAATTATAAGATTTTTTTCAATAATCTCCCGATAAAAATGAATATAACAATGATACAGTATTATTTTTTATTTACTCGTTGGTTTATTTTGCGATTGTTTTTCAACAAACAAAAACTGCATTTAGTAGTAACGATGGAATTCAGAGATTGAGAAAAGAGCAGAAATGGTTGCTTAAGTGACGTTCGACCACATTATTCGAACTTTTATGGAAGATTTGAAGAAATTAGCTGTTGTAGATCGTCAATTATAAAAGATCCGTTGCTGTGCTCCCGACTGGAACTTTCACAAATTGGGCGTTAGTAAGTCATTAAAATATAGCATTGTACCAGGGCTTATTTCATAAGGGGCTTATCTGGTTATATCTACAATAAAAAAATAGTGATAGCTACGTGTTACGTCACAACTGAATGAAAATCCTTCTTAAACTCTTCTCCATATAGAGCCAAGTATTCCTTATTAAAAGTCTGGAAGGTAGATTTAGCCAATGAATGTTTCCCCAGGAACGATAAGGCCTTGCACTTCATGGTCATAGCTTCTTCATTCACCAGGTCAAAGTTAAATATGCAGTTGGCCAGTTTGATCAGTACTTCCGGGTCCTCTTCCAGGTTGATCTGGTTGGCATATTGTAGCAGGATATCGATGATTTCGTTAGATATGTCAGATTTGATCTGGTCAAGCCATGGATAGTCGGCGCTGGGCAAAAAGCCGCCGCGTCGTATAATTTCTATCAGGGCTGCTATTTTTTCCTGATCTATCGGTTTGTGGTTACCCATTAACTGCAAGTAGTTATGATAATCTATATAAACTTCTTTAAAATCAATTTCTATTTTCCAATTGCCGGTTTCTTTTGACAGATGTACATACTCCATTTGGTTCAGGAGGCTACGGAGCTTGGATAAATTAGCTGAGCGATTGTTTTTAGCGCTTGTTTCTGACTTATCAAACCAAAGTAGTTCGATCAATTTTTCAGGGCTTATACCCCGCCCTGATCTTAAGCTATAAATCAAAATAATCAAAAAAAGCTCTTTTATCAGAGAAGTGAACTGCCCCGTAATATCATCGCCTTTAAGCGTATAAAGTTTTAGGTCGCCAAACAGCAAAATGGTTCTTTGTTGGGGCGGGATAATATTTGCCGTTGTAATAACTTCTTGTCCCTGTTCCGTGGGTAATAGAGGTTCTTTTGAAGTAATGTTTCCGGTTGTTATCGAAACGTCTGGTTGTATCACAGATCTGCGCCCTTTGTAATAAACAAAACCTGCTGCAGCAGTAAGGGCCGATAATAATGCTATTATATAATATTTGACACCTGATTTATTAGCTGGCTGGGCCATGGTAAGCGGTTGGGCATCTGGAGGGCTTGACAGCGTGAAAACACTCACCGTTGATACATTATCGGCTGATCGGAACAATGTTACGCCAACAAATTGTTGAGTTACGTTGCTATAATACAAATTGGCAAATGCATGTGTATCAAAGAAACTGAATGGTATTTTGCTACCGATTGTATGGTAAGAAGGATGATTCAATGAACCGATCATCAGTTGCAGGTAGGAGTTATACCTGTGATTTGAAAAAGCCAGTACAGTAAAGGTTTGCGCTTTTTCGTCAATGATCATGGAGTTAGCCAGGGCAAAGTCTTCATCGGGAGTTTTTAGCGTATATATCTTTTTAAATGTTTTGTTTTTTACATCATATTTAACCAGATCATAAATATTCCTGGGATTTAACATTTGCTGACCGCTTAAGCTGCCATATCCACCTAAAAAGTAAGCATAACGGCCACTGTCTGTAGTACCACAGGCTGCCAGGTAGCGCGGACAAAAACTATCGCCCCCGGTATTTACCTCAGTCCATTTCCTGGTGGGGATATGATAGCGGTGTACATTGTTTTTATAGGTAAGCTGTCCATAACCGGCAACTACATATAATGAGGTATCTGCCACGGAGAAAAAATTATTAGAGTGCCAGTAATCAATGATAGGAAAATAGGATTCATCCCTGCTCCAGGTGTGACTATGAAAATCATAGGTTGCCACAGTGGCGTTTTTGTGATCGATATAGTAATTATATAACCTATGATCATACACGTTGTATATCGACTCATTACTGGGCTTGAGGTTAAAATTACCGTTGCCGTAAGCTGTTGCAATTTGTTTGCCATTTTTAACCGATATGCTCCACAATGAGTCGCTGCCTATTACATATACTTCGGCGGTTAACGGATTAAACGCCATGCTGGCCATACCTTGTGCCTTCACTGTTTTTATTTGCGCCCAGTTTTGGTGTAGTGCTCTCACCCAAAGCGGGTGATTTATAATCCCCTTCTGATCGCTCAATATATCATGTGCTACGTATCCATTTGCCTCATTTAAGGGCCAGTAAAAGCGAGGGTGGTTGCCAACATCAATTTTAATATCTCTGAGCTTGAATGGGGGAGTATCGTTGGTTTTAAAATTAGGATAATTATTAATACCGAAGCATAGCTTATAAACGGCATTTTTACTGAGTCGGGTGTTAGGTTCGATGTATTTATGCCCGTTAACATAAAGCAGTAGTTGATTTTGGTTAATGTCAAATTCCAGTACTATTTTATTCCATTTACTTAGCAGTTGTTTTTGTGATATATCAAATCCAATTTTGGTAAAACGACCGTCAATCACCAATTTAAAGTGGTTGTGATCTGCATCGGGAGCATCAGCTACCATGTCCCTTTTATTGTAAATGAGATCAATGTTACGGTTACCATTTTCAATGATACGAAAGATGTAGCCGAAATAATCTATCTGATCAGGCAAAAAAGAGATCTCAAATGACAGTCGAAAATTTTGTGCCGGGGAGAATCCCTGCCCCGGGAAAAGATCAAGACTGGTACGTTGATCGGCCACCACCTCATGGCTATAAAAACCTAAACCATAGGATTGTTGCCCCCAACTTTTTAAATCGCAAAGTATAATTATTAAGAAACAAAAGGGGAAAAACTTATAGCAATAAGTGGACAGTTTCATTAATAACTATATTAACAATTTTAATTGGTTTATTAAATTTTCAAATAAAATGACTTAGTCCCTGATTTGGATATTACGGGATTTATAACTACTCAAAATTAAAAGTATAAAATCACAATCACAATGTAATCTTGAGGAATAGCTTTAAGGAGCATACTTGCTTTAAAGGGATTATAACGAGTTCGATACATTAACCGCATCTTATTAACGGTGCATTATTGGTTTGATTATTTCTTAAAATTATGTTTTTGTATGTAACTATCTGATTGTCTTGGTTTTATTTTATTTGAATATTGTTGAGTTTTTTCATCGGTTAAGGAATGTTTAAGGTTTCATTAAGGATTGCGGTTTATTTAGCGATACCAATTAGTCCAATTTTAAACCTATTAAATCTTAAGCATGAAGAAACTTTTATGTATTCTGTGTTTAACATGGATGGCGTTAAGCAGTTTTGCGCAAAGCCATGTTATCAAAGGAAAGGTGATTGATGAAACTGGGGCTCCGTTACCCGGTGTTACAGTCAGCCTCAAGCAAACCCAGCGCCGGGCGATATCCGATAAAGACGGTATTTATTCTCTTGACCTGGGAAGCACCAATGGCAATGTGCTGGTGTTTTCATTTGTGGGTTACGAGGCCCAGGAAGTAAACATCACCGGCAAAACGGTAATTGACATCAAATTGTTGCCTGCTTCGAAAGACCTCAGCGAGGTGGTGATCAGCGCGCTCAACATTCCCCGGGCAAAAAAATCATTGGGCGTGGCGCAACAAAGCGTAAACGTGAACGAGATGACGGAGGCCCGCGCGGGCAACATTACCGATCTGCTTGACGGCAAGGTTTCCGGTTTGCAGATCTCAACCAGTGGCCAGCCGACAGGATCGACCAGGGTACAGATCCGTGGTGCCAATTCCATTACCGGTAATAACCAGCCGCTATGGGTGGTTGATGGCGTACCTATCGACAATAACGACTCCAACGGGCAGGTGGGCAATCTTGACTATGGTAATAACGCCGCCGATCTGAACCCCGATGACATTGAAAGTATCGAGGTGCTCAAAGGTCCAAATGCCGCAGCGCTTTATGGCTCAAAAGCTGCCAATGGCGCTATTCTGATCACTACAAAAAAAGGTAAGAAAAATGCAGGCATGGGCATTTCGGTAAATAGTAACTACATGGCCTCAAGAGTATTGCAGTTCCCGGAATTTCAGAACGTTTATGGCGAAGGGGGGAATGGCAGGCTGTCGGGCACACTGGTGGGGCCTTTAGGCTCTGGTGTGATACAAGCCGGTACAGGTGGCGGCCGTAACTGGGGGGTACCTATGTTGGGTCAACCATATTTAACTTTTGATGGTAAACAAACTACCTATTCGCCCAACCCGGAAACGGTTACCGGGCTATATAAGGTAGGAGGGGCCTCGTCACAAAACGTGGCTTTCAGCAATGCTACCGATAATTCGGCTATCCGTTTTTCCTATACCCGGTATGATGCTAATGATGTGGTGCAAAAGCAAAATCAGGTGGCCAAGAATAATTTTCAGTTAAGTGCCAGCAAGGATTTTACACCATTTATCAAGATCGAGACACGTTTGCAATATATTCAGGAAAGGGTAACCAATCGTACTTATCGCAATGAGGATCCGGCAAACCCACTTAACTATCTGATCAATGCGGTAACCAGTATCCCGCTTAGCAGCTTAATCCCGTGGAAGGATGCTAATGGAAATGCCTTTAACGGCGGTGGTAATGGCAGTATCGAAAATCCTTATTGGGATATCAACGAAAACGGCAACCAGGACGTACACAATACCATTATTGGTGGGGTAACTGCTACGGTTAAAATATTCAAAGATCTGCAGTTTCGCGCGCAGGAATCAGGCAATTTATTGTGGGGCAACCGGTATACCTTTATCCAAAAGGGCTCCCTGTCAAACATCAACGGCTCCTACAATGAGTTTCAGCAAAATAACAAGGTATGGAATACCGAGGGCTTGCTGATGTACAATAAACGGATCTCTGATTTCTCTATTGTCGCCAATGTAGGTGGTAACCTGCGTAAAACAGATTACTACAACACCAGCGCAGGTACATCATCGCTGGCGGTTCATGATGTTCGAAGCTTGGCAAATACTACCAGTATCATTACGGCCAACGAGTCGTTTTTAAAATCACAGGTAAATTCGGTGTACGGTACCGCCAATTTTGGATATAAGGATTTCCTTTATCTTGACCTGACGGGCAGAAACGATTGGTCGTCGACCCTGCCTCCCGAAAATGCCTCCTTCTTTTACCCATCCGCAAGTGCCAGTTTTGTATTTACAGAGCTTTGGAAAACCATATCGCCCAACTTTCTGAATTTCGGTAAGATCAGGGCCTCAATCGCCCGTGTGGGTAACGACACGAGTCCCTATAACCTGTTCAACGCTTTTGTAAACTCAGGCAACTTTAACGGAATTAACTATATGACGTTTGAGTCGCAGTTAAAGAATAAAAACCTGAAGCCAGAGCTCACCACCTCAACTGAGCTGGGCCTGGAACTGCATTTTATGAACAACCGGCTGAGCATTGATGCCGACGTTTACAAATCAAAAACCGTGAATCAGTTGCTCACCGGCAATACGCCACCTGAGTTTGGTTTTACCTCGCAAATATTAAATGCCGGCGAAATTCAGAACAAGGGTTTGGAAGTTACACTTACCGGTACCCCGATCCGTACCAAAAACTTCAGTTGGGATGCTACCTACAACTTCTCGCTAAATCGTAATTTGGTTAAATCCTTAACTCCGGGTATACCATCCGTATACCTGGGCGGGGCAGTTACCGCTGGTGTTTATGCCGAAGTGGGCAAGCCGATAGGCGTTATCAGGGCGCAGGATCAGGCTTATTCGTCCGATGGTTATGCCATTATCAATCCCACCAGTGGGATACCTTACTTTACTACGGTAAACCCTATTGTAGGTTATGCAAGCCCACGCGCGCTAATGTCATTTGGGTCAAACTTTCGGTATAAGAATTTTTCATTCAACTTCCTGGTATCAAGCCGTATTGGTGGATCACTGTTTTCAGGTACAGGGTATCGGTACTTTATCTCAGGTGTAGCAACACAAACCCTCGGCGGCAGAGATGCCTGGTTGTTCAGCGACGGTGTATTAGGTGAAAATGCTAATGAGCAGACGGGTATAACAAGCATATACAATTTACCATACCCGGGATCTAACCGCGTAAAAGGTTCCATTTATCCGGGTTACTATCCAGTATTAGGCAGCAATGGACAACCCATAGTGGATGCTAACGGCAATTATGTGGCTAATTTATCTGCGCCGAATACCAAATACATTTCGCCGCAAACATACTGGCAGCAGACTAACCACATATCGCATCTGTACACCTATGATGCCTCCTATGTGAAATTATCCCAGGTAATTATAGGTTACTCATTACCATCAAGATTCCTGAGAGGCACGCCATTCAGACTGGCTTCGCTATCATTGGTAGGGCGTAACCTGTGGACGATCTTCCAGAAAACGCCGCGTGGCATTGATCCTGAATCAGCCGCCTATTCGGGCAACGCTCAGGGGCTTGAAGTGGGTGGATCGCTTCCTTATGCAACCTATGGTATCGACTTAAAATTCTCGCTATAAATCATGAAAAAGATCATTATATATTCAACGGTATTGCTTATTGCCCTAACCGTATCCTGTACCAAGGATTTTACTAAGATCAATACCAATCCGGCCAGCTTTACATCGGCAGCGCCCGAAGCTGTACTAACCGGCGCCTTTGTAAATACCATTAATAAGATGGAGTCAAATAACGTGGTTTACCTGTGGGAATACTCGCATTTAATTGACCCGGTTGGCCGTTACATTGGTGGTGACGACGGTGGTGGCGCTACCTGGACCTTGTTTTATGCCAACGTATTAGGATCCACACGTCAGCTTAAAAAGCTATATCTGGGCAATCCAGCTTATACCAACCGCATGGCTATCACCGATATATGGGAATGTTATGTATATACTTACCTGGTAGGTTGCTACGGCCCGATACCTTATAATAATACAGGTAAAACAGATAACACTGATGTGGAATACAATGACGAGAACAGCATCTATACCTCGTTGCTTGCCCGTTTGAAAGCGGATGCCGCAGCCATCAGCACCTCGGGTGATAAGTTTAGCCCCGATGTGATATACAATGGCGATATGTCCAAATGGATAAAATTTGCCAATACACTGCGATTGCGAATAGCTCTCACCGTACAGAATAACCTACCCGATGTAGCTGCTACCAATATCCGGGAATTGATGGGTAACGAAAGTACATTGATCAGTTCAGATGCGGACGATCCTAAACTAACCTATGGTACAGCTACAGGTAGCCAGTCACCTTATAACGTGATGTTGGTACAAGGCACATCTTATCAGGGGACGGCCACACCGGTCATGAGCGATTATGTGTTCACTTATTTTCGTTCTTATCATGATCCGCGTTTGGATGCTTACTTTAATAAGGCGGCCACACCTTTTAATATCCAGGATACTTTAACCAGTAAAAATGATAACCTGCATTATGTGGTTATTTATCCTATCCCGCATCTGGGGCAACCAAAATCACCAGCACTTTTAAGTCAATGGGGGCTTCAAAATCCTCCTTTTGCCGGTGCTACGGTACCGGTTAATTTTAGTACACTGCCGGCAGCGCTAACGGCAGCCACGCGGCCATTTT